>Ga0207732_100414_pt1 | contig 13743 bp, 5 predicted proteins | sample A23P1SouthBayCA_FD_187733 | JGI IMG/M metagenome (GOLD analysis project Ga0207732, IMG submission 187733) | Aerobic enrichment media microbial communities from Eden Landing Ponds, California, USA - A23 P3 (4) (SPAdes) | ecosystem: Environmental > Aquatic > Marine > Unclassified | place...
GCTTCTGCATCAGTGCCATCGCGAACCCGACCGCTGGCTCGTTCAGCTTCTCGGAGCGGTTGTAGACGTTCTGGACGTAGTCAGTAACGGCCCGGTAGAACTGCCGCTCATCGTGGGTCATCTCCACGGGAACCGTATTCACGTCGCGGTCGGGGAAGATGCGCTCGCCGTCATCGTCGTACAGCGTTTGCTTCCCGCGCCGAATCATCACGCGGTCGACGGCCTCTTTCGAGAGATCCTGGTCCTCGGCGACGAGGAACGGGTCGATGTACTCGACGAGCGAACGGAACGCCTCACCCTTGCCATCGTGTGGCGTCGCGCTGAGCAGCAGCAAGGAGTCGGAGTTGCCGGCGACCCGTTCGACCATCTTCGACGTCTCACTGGGCGAATCGCCTCGTTTGGCGGCCTTGTGCGCCTCATCGACTATCACGACGTCCCAGAACGCTTCCTCGAGGGCCGGCTGGAACTCGTCCTGTCGGAGGAAGGCCTGACTCGTCACCATCTGTTGGTGGTCCTGGTCCCAGATGTTGGCCTCCTCGCCGAGTCTGCGGCGTTCACCCTCGACCCACTGCCGGTCGGCCGGCGTGAGGTCGATGTCGAAGAAGCGGTTCATATCACGAATCCACTTCTTCTGGAGGTGGGCAGGGACGACGAACAGGACGCGGTCGGCACGATTTCGAGCGGTGAGCTCTTTGAGGATGAGACCCGCTTCGATGGTCTTCCCGAGGCCGACGTCGTCGGCGATGAGCGCACGTTGGCGCAGCTTCTGCATCACCCAGTTGACTGCGGCTAGCTGATACGGTTCGAGACGGACGAGTGAGTTCGAAATACTCAGCAGCTGTCCCTGCTCGTGGGCGATTTGTAGCTGAAGGGCTTGCGAACGTAGGTCGAACCACTCGGCCGAGACCGACTCGTGGTCGGGATGTAGCTGTTCGGCTGACGCCGAGCGCAGTTCCCCAAGCTGATCGCGTTTGGGTTCGACCTCGACGTCATCGATACAGACAGTCTTCACGCCGGCGTCTTCGACGTAGGCCCGGAGATAGTCGAGATCGCCGACGGAGTAGGTCTTAATGACCTCGGCAGTGCGTCCATTGAGGAGGACCGTATCACCGGGATCGAAGTTAGTCATAAGCGGTCATTCCTGCGTGATCGTGACGAAGTTGAGCACGAATTCCTGTGGGAGAACCCCACCGTGGTAGAAGCGAGCATCGGGAATTCCCTGATTGCGGAAGCGCTGAATTGGATCAGCGAGGACACTAATTTTCGTGTCATCGTCAAGGTAGCCGAGATGAGTGTTCTCGTCGAGGAGGACGCCAGGTGCATCCTCGTCGATCTCTGTTCCGGCCACCCAACGGCGCGTCACTTGCTCTGCCTCGTCCGGTGGATAGATACCATCAAGATCGATGCTCTGGGGAAGCGAGACAAAACCGTGGTCGGCGAGGATGTATGCGCGGTCCCACTCTCCCTGGTCGAGCTTCTCGCAGATGATGTCCGATATCTTCTCGATACGGTCGCTGAACAGCGCCTCGAAGTCGGTTAGCTCTTTTTCACCAGCTTTGTCGAGGTCGTTCCAGTAGTACGCAACGCGAGTGTTGCTCCACCCCGACTCGTCGTCCTCGCTCTGCATGATGTAACTCCAGCCATCGTCCTTCAGCATCTTCTCGCGCTGGTAGTTAGTGATCTCGCGGCCGTTGCGTTCCGGAACGAGTTCCCCGTCGTCGAGTTCGATGTTGAAGCTGAACTTGCTCCCGGGCGTGAGTGCGGCCTTCCCAAACTCAGTATCCGAGGGGAGTGTTCCGACCCAAGCAGTCTCGTCGACTTCGAGGCCGGGGAGTTCACGACGGACGGACTCCGCCAGTTCGTGGGCGAGGTCGAAACGCAGCGCGTCGACGATGAACAGCGCAACGCTCTGGCCACTCTGGAGGTGTTCTTGCTCCTGGTCGAAGAACTGGTGGGCGTAGTTCTCACCGACAAACGGCGAGCCATCCTCGATTTGGTCGACAACGAGATCACCGAGATCGCTGAGGTAGTCGAGGTAGCGTGACTCAGTCAGCGACGTCCGCAAGTCGTCGAGCGTCGCCGTGGCGGGGTGCTCTTCGGGGAGGTCGTTCTCGGGCTCTCCCGAGATGATGAGATTGTACACGGCGTTGTCGATCTGCCAGGTCCCCTCGTCGACATCGCCGTAGAGGTCGACGACGTCGGTCGTATCGCCGCGTTCCTCCCACGTCTCGAGTTCGTGCGCCAGCTTGGCGACCTCGACGGCCTGCTCCCAGACGCACGTCCACGGGACGTCGCCGTAGGTCGTTTCGAGACGCTGGTGGCGGGTAGATGCTCGAGTTGCGCACGTCTCGTAGTCGCCGTCGTGGAATGACTGCGTCCATTCGTCCCAGAGTTCGTGTTCGAGCGAGGCGTCGACGGGACAATCGGCGAGTTCCCACGGGTCGTCGTAGGTGCGGAGGACATCGTGCCAGAAACGGGCATCAGGGTCGAGGTAGACGTGCGCCAGTTCCTCGGCACGCTCGGAATCGACCTTGCTCAGCAGCGACTGAAGTTCGGGCCGAGAGATTCCCAGTCCGGAACTGGATTCAGGCCGGTACTCGGCGTCGAGGAGAGACTTATCGAGACCCTCCTCGACGAGCCACTCGGCGACCGCCCAGCGTCGTGTACGCGTGACGAGCACGTCCTCATCGGTAACCCCTTCGACGGCTGTGACGCCGTCGTCGACGAGGAGATCACGAATCTTCAGCAGGTCGTCGGAATCGTCGGGCAGATTCTCGGCGCCGTGTTCGAGCACGAACTGGACTGGGTCGTCGTGCCCGTTGAGGACGATCTTCGTCTGGAGGCCCTGGAGCGTCGGTAGGCCGCCCTCGCCGTTGAGTTCTCGGAAGAGTGTCTTCGCGACCTGCTCGCGGTCGCTCACGTCAGCGTCTTCGTAGGCCGTGCGAATCGAGGCGGCTTGGATGCGGTCGTTCTCGAAACAGCGTGCCGCAAGCTTGCCGATGTGCTGTTCGACGACACCACCGGTGTTCTCGACGTCTTTGAACCAGTCTACGTCGTCGCTGTGCGCCTGTGGCACGTACCAGACGGTTCGGTCGCGGGGTGCGTCGGCGCGTAGCTCCAGCGGCGTCTGTTCGGCTGCGTGGAACTCACAGCCCACCGAGTGGCTGACGTTTTTGACAATGTCGCGAAGATAGCCACCGTCATCCCACCAGAGCACGACAGGATCCTCGTCAGCCGCCTTATCGATGGCAGTCTCGATGGCGTCTTCAGCGCACCGTGGGAGGGTTTTCGTCGCGGGCATAGTTATTGGGTAGCTTTCTGTTTCACGGCTTCAAGTAGTTCCTCGCGCGTATCAGTACCAATTCGAGCGACACCAACACGCTGGTAGGTGAGGACAGTACAGTCCTTCGCCTCCAGCTCTTCAAAGTCAAACCCCTCAAGCGAACTTCGAGCGGCACCGAGACACCAGATCGACTCTGGCTTGGCTGCTTCAACAAGTTCGTCCCATACCTCCTCAACTGTTTGTTGGAAAACGTCAGTTGATAAGAGGATAACCATTACATCTGCGTTGGCCGCGGCATCAAGGAGCTCAGCTCTCGCTTGTTCGACCATACCTTCACTTCCGACAGAATCCTGTACGCCTGCATATACAGCAGACATTCTCTCTTCTCCGCCGGCGACGCCAAACTCCCTGGAAAGAACGTACAAGTGGCAACCTACCAACTCTGCAAGTTCGTCGTACAGGCCTGCAACTTGACCAAAGAGCCCTTCATAATACTCTTTGACTGGCTGGTCACGATGTTCAGCCGTCGTATTCGACCGCTCTGCAAAGATGTGTGCCTCCATCATAGTACCTGTCTGTCGACTGTTTCCGGCACGATTTCGGCGTCGGCAAGCGGTATGATGTTGATCTCGGCGCCGTGTTTACGGTTCGGCTGATAGCCAGCAGTCGTAATCTCTGAGAGAGCGCGATCGGACCAATCAGATGGGATACGTTTGTCCACAGCTTGGCAGCGGTCATCAATCTCCTCGGCCAGTGCCTTGAATTCAGCGAGCGGGGGAAGGTCGTCGACCTTCGCAACATCCTCTTCGTCGGCCATCTCTTCCAGGTACTCCTCATCGACGATCGAGGAGTCATCGAGCCCCATCGCCAGTGAGGCGAGCAGTCGTTCGTCCTCAGTTAGATTATCGTACGGCTGACCGTCCTCATCGAGCAAGTCAGCACCTTCGCGCTCGAAGTAGTAGGTCATAAACAGGATACCCGTACTGGAGTAGTGGTCAGATCCCTTGAGCCGCCAGTTGAAGTAGTCAAACAGGTCAGCCAGGTGTGCCTCGACAGGCTCATCGACCGGTTTGGCGTACTGCTCGCAGGCACGCTCGAGTTCTTCGAGTGCGTCGACCCACTCCTCGCGCCATTCGTCGACGGCGTTCCAGAAATTGTCTGAGAATGTGTCTTGGAACCACTCTTCGCCGTTGCGTTCGCGTAGTTCCGCCAGCGTTTCCACGCGCTCCCGAGTCTCCTCGCGGAAAGTGGCGACCTTTGGGGCTAGTTCCTCTACGTGTTGGCGGTCTTCGTCGTCGAAGTCTCGTTCGTCAGTGCTACCCAATTCCTGAATCACGTCCTCGAAGACGCTAATCTGGTTGAGTCCACTCGCGCAGCGCTCATACTGCTCGGCTGCCTCGGCCTGTTCACTTGCAGAGAGGGAGTCGTCACTCCGGCGGCGATTTGCGGCGCTACGGCGTTCGCGCAGTTCGGCCTTCCGCGGTTCGAGGTACTGGTTCGTGAGACGATCGAACAGCCCTGAACCGAGGCTGTGGTAGTCAACGAAACACGCGAACCCTTCACCGGTAGAGTCGGCGAGTAGACGCTCGGTTGTCAACTTCCAGACGATAGGCGTGTTTTCCATCTGGCTTACGTGGTAGTCGAACAGGTTCTCGGTGATCCATCGTCGGAGGTTGGGGTAGGCTTCCTCGGCGGCGGACTCGGTGCCGAGAATTTCGTCAACCTCGACCAGTCGGTCCCCGGCGTACACACCGTAGGCATCCTCAAATCGCTCGACGATGCGGTCCAGTATGTTCGGCTGGTCGTCGACGCCGTGTAGCGGGACGACGCCGTCGTCTTCCTCGCGGACGGCCTCCATCGCGAAGTGGTGAACGAGGTCTTTGACCTGTTTGTCGACGTTCCCGGGGACTTCAGGGACCGACTCTGGGTCAGGGACTTCGCGATCCTCTGGGGATTCTGAAGTACGGAGGAAGATTTCTTCGCGGATTTCCTCTTGAGTCTTCGGAGAAATGTTGACAGCATCGTAAACTGCGTCATCTACTTTCTCCGAGATCGCTTCCAATCGGGCTCGTTTCCGGATTTTTCCTTTCTCTGCCTCCCGAGCGGCTACCTTAATTGAAGCACCCTCCGAAATTTCTGTTCGGTCGACTTCGTACCGTTCTTTAGCTATCTCAGCGTGGGGATGGTCGAAAAAGAACGTAACATCGGTATTCGGATAGAGTGTTGGTGCGATGTAATATGGACTTGTAGACTCGGCTGAACGTTGTGAGAGAACTACCTCGTACTGCTCTTTTGATAACTGTTCGAACTCAGAGGATTCGACGATATCGCCAATCCACGGTGCTGCACCAATTTCTCCAGGATTCCAGTTCCTCTCAATAGTTTGTGACAAGAATAGGATGTGATATAAGTCCGAATTGAGTATGGCCATCGTTGTCCAGAGGGAAGCATCTTCCCGGGGGAACAACATAAGGCCGTTAACACTGAATAACCCCCCTGGGTAGAACCCGAAACGGCGACCGGTCTGTTTAATCAGGTTCCAAGTCAGCCCGGGCTCTCCGTAGAACTCTTCGTTCCGAATTCGGAATGATGGGCTCGACCGGCGGATCATCGTACCCCTTTCTCCCCATTCAACCATATCTGTCACCTGTGGTGTGATCCAGGCATTCTCTCCACCCTTAGTTAACGGGCGAAACGTGTCTGCGCTTTTTGTCTCCCAGTGTGCCCGAAGAAATCTTGCGTTATTGGACGTTTGAAGTCCTGGAACGGCGGTGAACTTTGACCGCGCATCAACACCTGCGTGTTCCGCATCAAGTAGTACGTCAGTATCGTATAAGTCTCTGACCGGTGCTGGAGTCGAGTAACAGATAGGTGTGCGAGGAATATCCGCAAACGTGGATAACTCAACGTCGAAACGCCTCTTTTTGTTCAAATCTGCATCAGAGATCACGTCAACAAACGCAGACTCTTTTTCTGAGCCCGGGAGGTCGTAGAGGCGGAAGAACGAACCTTGCTGCTGTTTCTGGCTGGAACGAATTACTGTTCCTGCAGTATGAACCGTGGCGTTATCCAATACACCATTCCCAAACTCAGCGAGGAAGTCGAATCCTCCTTCTTTACCGATGATATTGCCCCTGAAGCTTTCGTAGCTACTTAGAAACATAAACGTCCGCGGAACGAGCATTCCTATACGCCCGTCACGCTTACTCAAACGGTTGCAAACCTCGAAAAATGAGACATAATAATTCGGATAATATTGATAGTTGGCCTCTACATAATTCTGCACTCGGGTTGGCATTCGTCCCTTAGACCCATACGGCGGATTCATAAGCGCAACGTCGTAATCCTGCGCTAGAATATCCAGTAGCCGCACGAAACTCCGCAAATCCTGCGCAAGGAATGAGTCCGATTCCCGATGTTCCTCCACAGCCTCGCGCAGACTGTGCAGAACCTGCCCGAGTGTGTGGCTTTCCCGCGGGTCGTCGCCGAGGGTAATTTGCACGCCTCCGACGTCGCTGTCGTCTTCGAACAGGTCGCCGAGGGTCCCACGCACGTCGAGTAGGCTCCCGAGCCCATGGACTTCCTCGAAGGCGTCCAGGATACGCCGCAGCGCGTTCTCGACATCTTCGTCGTCGCCAGCGACCTCCTCGAACACCGCTTCAACACCGTCGATCTCGGCGATTGTCGCGTCAGCACAGACGATGCCCACTTCCGGCATATCGAAACCATCAGCACCCTCGGCCTCGGCCCGAGTTCGTCCCTTCAGATAGAGGTTGAACGCCGCGAGCTGGCAGGCGCGCATATCCAGGTCGACGCCGTAGAGGTTGTGCTGGAGGATTTTTCGTGGAATCTCCTCGTCAGCCAGGCCGGTCTCGGCGCGCCAGATTCGCTCCAGCACGTCGAAGGCGTACAGCAGGAAGTGGCCACTCCCACAAGCGGGGTCGATGACTCGAAGCTCTTCAGGGTGATCGAAGTCGGTGGGCTCACCTTCCTCTTCAGACGGAACAAGGTAGGTACAGAAGTCAGCAATATCGGGTGATCCATCAGGCGAGAGAGGGCGATTCTTCCGCTCGTCAGGGGAGAACTCCTCCTGCGCTTCGACGACGTCTTGTAACTCACCTGTGTGTTCAAGGTAGAGCTTTCCGAGCGAGTTGTCGGTGAGCATCCGGACGACCCAGTGGGGCGTATAGAACTGGTTTGCTGGTGGAACGTCTTCGGGTTCGAGCCCTTCGCGGTCGCCCTTGCGACGCAGATCGTCGAGCAGCTTGACGTTGTAGTATTCGTAGACCCAGCCGAGCACGTCGTCGGCCCGCCAGACTTCGTCGTCAACACTGTCGAGCATCCCGCAGAGTTCCTCGAGGGTGTCGTCGTCGGGATCGATGAGGCTGTACGCCGAGGAACGATCGAACAGTATCTCGATTTCCTCAGCGAGATCGTCACAGGCGTTGTGATACGCCTCCAGAATTGCTTCATCCTCCAGCAGGAACTCCTTATGGACGAGGGTCTCGGCGGCGGGCGTCAGGCCGTTATCCTTGAAGACGGTGACCTCCTCGTCGATGAACCCCCGCACTTCCATACAGCGCAGCGCGGCCAGACGATTGACGATCGTGTAACCCACGCCAGTCACGTACTGATCGAAGGCTTCCGACCAAGTTTCGCCGTCGACGGCTTCGAGTTCGATCGCCTCTACAAGTTGTTGGATGTCCTCGTCCAGCGAGTCGACGTCCTCAGGTTCGTCATCCAGACCTTTCTGTGTGAGCTGGAACTCAACGTTATCCTCGACCCGCTCGCGCATCTCGGTGACGACGTCTTCGAGGTGTTCACGCTCTTCCTTGTCCAATTGAGCCTTCCGCTGAGAGAGAGAATCGCTTTCCATGGGGAACTCGGGATAGGAACGAGAAGGCGCAGGGGATACTTGAAGATTGGCAAGAAGTTACACCATGAATCCTCTATGGCTCGATCTTCGTCCTCTACTTCCGCTGTGCTTCCGGTACGTATTTTCCGATGCGGCAGTATGACCTGGCCATGAGTAGCGAAGCTCCGCCGGATCTAACCCCACTCCAACGCTCAATTGTTCACGCAAGCGCTGGATCTCCCGACGCATCTTCTGCTACAATTGCCTCCTACGTCGATAGCTCTTCCTCGTACGTAACAGAGATTCGGAACGAATATGAGGAATTGATTGACCATCTTGCCGACCTATCCGACCTATCCTATCTTCCCTCGTTTGCACACCCCTATTCAATCATTCTTCCCGAGCCCTTGATCGAGGAGTACCAATTTGAAGTTGGTGACGTGGTCGAATTGACGTTCGATGTAGACGGGCGGGAAGAGACGACGTTCGGCATGGTTGCTCCTTTTGAGGACAGCATGGTTGGCCGCTCATCCCCTGAGATGCAAGCACGTGTCTACGGGAGTTACTTCTCGCTTGGAGATATCCAAGACGAAATCACGGAATTCGACCAGTTCGACTGCGTCGACGAGAATAAGGCGGAACTCTCTACCAGCGACGATTTCCTTTCGTATCTCCATTCTCTAAAACGCCAGCTCGATACGCAAATTGACTCGGGTGTGCAGATGCTCATCGGTGTGGGGATACTGGAAATCGTTCACGGTGAACGTGATCCGAACAATCTCATTTCATCCCCGTATTTCATCCTCGAAAAAGACCGGTTCCCTCGGTATCTCGCTAATAATGGTCCCGAGTTAATTGATGCGCACAAATATGTCGGCCATATTGACGAGCCCGATGACGTGTATTTCACGTATTATGGAGAGGACCTGCAGCCATCGCAAATCGAGTCGCTTCGTGAGACCATTCTCGACGTCAAATATTTCAAATCCACGTGGAACTATTCGATTCCAGGGTATCGAGCCGCCGTTGGCCCGACGACGACTGATCCAACCGAGGAAGTGATTCGGGTCACCGAGGAATCGCTCCATATTGTCGAAGGAAAGGAGCGGAATGTACAGTTTCTCGAAGCCGATGGGACGCCGACGACAGGACTCACAGCAGACAGAATCCACGACGCCATTCTCGATGCAAATCCAACGTTCGAATCACTGGTATCTCATACCAGGTACTCCGGCGAAGCAGACGGATTTCCGTTGCGACGTGATGGCGATCAGATTTACATACTCTTCGATCAGGTAACCCTCGTTCTGACGGCGAACGGAGATCACCTCTCATGGGTATCCCCTACCGATATCGACCACGTGGAGACGATTATCGAGGCTGTCAATGGAATGATTGAGGGGCAGCTTGATGTCGAGGATTACACAGTACAACCTGCTGATGTCCAACAGCCTCGGCGGATTCAGCAGGATGACTGGACGTTCGATACGAACTCACTGTATCACGATCACACTGATGATACCCCTACGAGCATCCTGAATACGATATTCTCACATCGCTTTTTCCACGACAGCACTATTCACGTCCCGTGGGCAGTGCTATTCGAAATGAACAAACACCCCGATGCGGGCAGCGCTACAGCGGCAACGAATGAGCAAGGGTTCGAAAATATGTCTATCTTGTCGTTGCTGGATACGCTCGACTATTTGGAGGTCGAAGTTCAGACACCACCCGAAGAAATCACGGTTGATTTAGCAAATGGTGACGTTGCCGATATGCAGGTTCTTGCTTATTCTAATCAGCAGGACGCAACCTTGGTGACCGGGGACGAGTCACTTGCTGAGCTTGCCCGACTCTCGGATACACCCTCTTTCAATATTGCCCAGCTAGATGGTTTGTCCTCTGGTGTCGACGATGAATCCTCGTTTGAAGATATTTTTGAGCTGATCGGGTCAGAACTCGTTACCCACGCTGAAATCGTTGCTGAGATAGACGAACTGCTGGATACTGACACTGCTGCACCTATCGCGGAGTCTGGGACGACCTCGACAAGGGATGCTAATTCCGTCCTCGAATCTTGGGTTTCGAACGATGAAGTTCTACCGTATGTCCGATCTACCGATAGTGAACGATGCTATGCGCATAGTCAGAGCATTACCCTCGTTCCGACAAAAGCGGTAATCGAAGACCTCCCCCAGTATCTCGATAGCTCAGACGATTTCCTCACTGACGAATTCCTTAATCCCGTCGCTGATGATGTTCTTTCGCTGGCTCACAGCGAGTTACCAAGCATCACGCTCGTCGTTCCTGCTGAGTATATCGTTGAAAATTCGGTTTCAAAATCTGCTCCGGGTGATTTCAGCAGGAAACTCCTGAACATCTCTCATGCAGAGAACGTCGAATATGAAACTCAACCCGCTGTACGCGCGGCTGCGTCATCGTCCCTCCAAGCCCTTCTTCAAAATAACGTGGAGAAGGGAGAAGACGCTTTACTGTCTTGGCACGATTACGTAGCACTATGTCTCACCACGGCTTTAGACTCGGCGTATTTGTTACTCCCTGATTCTAATGGGGAGACATGGAAGTTCACAGAACTCCTCGGCGTTGACACTGTTACGCTCTCACAAAATAGCTAATAGAGTACTTCAGAGAAAAGCCGCCAAAAGACAGCCTATTCGTCGAATTCAACGGTGACGGTTTCACCATCTGCGGTCTCGTACGTGAGCACAGCACCGTTGAGCTGCTCCAGGTTCATACTTTGGTCCCCGTCGGACTCGGTAGTTGCGCTCATCTCAGGTAGCAATTCGGCGGTCAAGATAAAAAAGTATTGGCTCGTTTCCGGACAGACGATAATTGAATACTTTCTTGAGCAGACGGCACCGTGGTTCTTCCTAATTCAGACTGCAGTCTTCTTCGGGTCCCGTTCTCTCCTCACCAATAGCTAGGGTATCAAGCCTATATCCGTTATTTAATACGTGTCTCTTCTTGCTGATCGCTCGGATTGGATCTACGTCGGAATTGTTGACGGTGTCTCAGTCCTCTATAACTACGATACTCCCGTTATCTAGCTCGTCCAACGTCCCGTTCACGGCCCTCTTTCGACCAAGAACAGTATTCGCGTCCGAAAGGAGTTCGGTCACACGATTCTCGCTTGGTCGACTTTCGGCATCAACAGCTGACGTAACTTCATCGGTCACGTCGGCGTTCGGAAGCTCCTGGCGCAACTCTTCAGCGACCATCTGAAGTTCGGCCCACGCATCGTCGTCCGCATCTGGCGGCCTCGGGTCCTTTGCACGCTCGATGAGCTGGCGCACTCGTCGCTCTGAGGGCGGTCGCGAAGCGGCGAGTGTAGTCTCGACGGACTCGGTCGTTGGTGACTCTGGGTGTTCCTCACGCAGGTCTTCGCCTGCTGCCCGTAGCTGCGACCAAAGAGCCGAACCGTCAGAGTCGTCGAGGAGGTCGCGAACCTGCTCGTACGTTTCGGCCTGTTGGACGACAGCGGAGTCGACGACATCACCTTCCGACAGATCCTCACCGGCCCACACAGCTTCGAACACGTCCTCCAGGTCGCCAAGTACGATGTCGTCGAACTCATCAGTAGCACCATCGACGATCCCTCGAACGTCGTCCTCGTTCGACCGTAGCCACGCGCTCAGATCGGCACAGATGGCCTCCGGGTCAGAGTCAGCGACGGTCTCACCTGTGATCCGCCGGTACTGCGCCGACGTTTCGTCGGCGCGAAGTCCCTTCGCGTCCTCCAGCCGTGACTCGACCGTCGAAACGCTGGGAACAGTATCGCCTTCCGCTGTCGCTCGCATACTGGCAGTGATCGACGCGTTCGGATAGAGCGAGGCCATCGTGTCGAGCTCGTCGCTGAAGCGTTCCCAGAGTGTCGTCCCGTCTTCGCTGACGCCGAAGAGTTCACGAGCGTTCGCGAAGATCTTCGCCTCCTCGAGTACCGTTTCGAGGTCATCCTCACTTCCGAGGTCGGACGTGGAAAGCTCGTCCCCGCCGAGGGCTGGGTCGACCGTTGCCTCGAAGGCGCTGAGCGTCACATCGAACTCACGGCTGGCGCCTTTCAGCGTCCGCTTGACAGTCGCACTGTTCTCGTTGACCCACTGGCCGAGCTCGCCCAGCCACTCGTCTGGTCCATCACCCGACGGCTGTTCACCGAGCACCGTCGTAACGAGTTCTCGCACCGTCTTCGGATCGATAATCTCGACGCCGAAGCGGACTTGGAGTGAGGTCAGTCCCCCTTTGGTCCGCACTTGTCGGCCGATGGCGGCGGGATCAGACACGTACTCCGTATCCTGCTTGAGCGCGACTGACTCGTTGGAGGTCGCAAGTGTGATGAGCAGCGCCGCGATCGACTCCTGTGGCGTCCCGCGGTAGTCCCCGTTGGCAGTCCGTGTTTGTTGCAGGAGTGTCTCGACGTCGACGGATTTCTGTCCCTCGTACATATCGATGAACTCGCGACACCAGCCCGTATCGGCGACTTCCACGTTGGCGGTGTCGACGCCAAGCATCGCGGCGTCCGCGTCCGAAAGGGGCCAGTCACCGCTCCCGCGGAAGAACTTCGCCATCGCCTTTGCGTCGTCGACCTCGACGAGCGGCCGTGAGAGCGTCTTTCGAGACGATCCGAAGACAGCATTGACCTGGTCTTCGACGACGCTTTCAAGCACGCTCGAGCGCGCACCACGGTGTTCGTGTACCGTGTACACCGACGCGTCTTCGAGTATCTCCGTCACCGATGATTCGAGGCGGCGTTTGTCGGCACGGTGCTCGCGTTCGAGTTCCTCGTGGGATTCGGTCTCCTCGTCCAACACCTGTCCCATCCCGATGACGTTCCGGATTCGCTCCAGCATTGTCTCCGGGACGTCGACGGTGATCAGGATGTGCTCGCCACCGTCGCGACCGTTGTTCACGTCCTGCCACGTCTCAATCTGCTCCGAGACAGTATCGTGATCATCGGCCAGCACACGAACGCGAAGCGCGTCGTACTCGGGAGACGGGGCTCGGTCGACTGGTTCGAGGATGGAGTACTCGTACCGCAGTGGGACGAGGCGCTCGTCGCCGACATCTACCTCGTGGCGGCTGCCGTCACTCCTGAAGAACGCGTCGTTCTCCCGCAGCCGCGTTTCCACCCATGCCGACAGCTGATGCGGCGATATCTTCGCGGCCTTGTCCTGGGCGCGACTGAGGATGCTCTCCTGTTCCTCGGAGACGAGCGTGTAGACCTCGTCGCCTTGGTCGTTCGTCTCGGTGAGTGCCTTCTGCTTGTCGACGAGCGTCTCCAGTCCCGATTCGGTTCGCTCGACGACGTCGTCGACGGACGCCGTGACGTCGTCGACCATCAACCGACCGAGGTTCCCTGGCGTCGACGGCACAGCGGGCGTCTGGTTCAGAAGGTAGAGTCCTTTCGCGAGGCGGACTTCCCACGCATCCTCGTCACCGTCGAACGTCGGGACGAGCGTGTTATCGATCATCTCCTGGACCCAGAGCGGGAGGTACGTGGTCTCCTCGACCAACAGGTCGAACAGAACGTCCCACGTGACGAGCGAGCCCTCCTCCTTCGACGCCCACCCGAACTTCGTGAACAGCGACC
>Ga0207732_100417_pt1 | contig 13706 bp, 15 predicted proteins | sample A23P1SouthBayCA_FD_187733 | JGI IMG/M metagenome (GOLD analysis project Ga0207732, IMG submission 187733) | Aerobic enrichment media microbial communities from Eden Landing Ponds, California, USA - A23 P3 (4) (SPAdes) | ecosystem: Environmental > Aquatic > Marine > Unclassified | place...
CTCCTTGAGGGTGGGGCTTCCTGCTTCCACGACGCGCTTTGCAGACACCGAATCGGTGTCCGTAGGGAGCGCAGTCTCCACAGGCGTTGATTCGGGACAGCCCGTCCCTACTTTGTCGAGACCGCGAGAAAGGATATTCCACGACGCATTCGCGTCTCTATCCGCCTCGAACCCACACGACGGACACGAATGCTCGCGCACCCATAGCGGTTTGTCCGTCTTCGTTCCGCACGACGCGCACTCTTTGGTTGTTCCTCGGGGGTCCACGGCGACGAAGTACGTGCCTTCGCGTTCGCACTTGTATTCGAGCATTCGGAGGAACGTTCCCCACGAGGCTCCCGCTCGATTCCGAGAATTGCTGGGGAGTTCGACCAGTCCCTTCGCGTCCAAGTCCTCGACCGCTACAAGGTCGTACTCTCGGGCATAGTACGCCGAGAGTTTGTGCAAGAAGTCTCGTCGTTTCCGCGTCAAATCGGCGTGGCGTCGAGCGACCGTCTTGCGCTGTTCCTCCCAATTGTTCGAGCCGTGTTCCTTCCGTGAGAGGTTACGTTGTGCGCGTTCCAACCGCTCGCGTTCATCCGAGAGGTCCGGTGACTCGACGGCTGTCCCATCGCTATCGTGGACGTATTTCAGGATACCCACGTCGATGCCAACTGCGTCACTCACCTCGTCGGGCTTCTCGGGCGGGTCGTTGGGGGTCTCGACGCCGAAGATGGCGTACCACTTGCCGGTGGGTTCACGTTTGACGGTGACGGTCTTGATAGTGGCGTCGTCGGGCAGGTCGCGGTGGAGTGTGATGGGGATGTCACCAATCTTCGAGAGCCATAGTCGAGTCCGACCACTCGTGTTTTTGAGTTTGAAGCCGGACTGACTATAGGTGAATGATTGGTACTCTCCCGGGGCTTTCCACGTCAACTCCCCGACGTTGTAGCCGTTCTCTTTGCGGGCCTTAAGCGTCGAGAGGTTGTCGTACAACCGTTGGACGACTTTCTGGAGTACCTTCGAGTGAACGTCTCGTAGGCCGGTCCACCAGTCTTTCAGGTCCGGCAGAAGCTTCTGCTCGGAGTATGACGACGTGTCGCCGTGTCTGTTGAGGCGGTGGAGGAAATGGTTGTAGACCTGCCTACAGGTATCGACAGTCCACGCTAACCGCTCGCAGAGGTCGCCGGACGGATTCAGTCGATACCTGTAGTTGTAGTTCATCTATTCGTCGTCGGGGTCGGATGTGCGGACGATTTTCACGTCCGCGCCACGCCACCGCTTCGGGACGTAGACGTGAGCGCCGTTGCCGGTGGCTTTCACGTTGCCGTCCACGACTTCGTGGCCGTTGATTGTGAACTGGTCCATGTACGATGTAGATACATCGTCTGGACACATAAACGTGTCGGTGGGCCTGTGGGTCGGTCGTCGCGGAGTGTACATGAGACGATGACGGCGCTGTATCCCCGCCCTACTGCGTCCTCAGAACGCGAAGCGTTCTGATGTGCGAACGAGAGCTTCGCTCTCGTTAACGCTACTCGGCCTTCGGCCTGTGTTGCTCCTTGAGGACGGGGCATTAGCGCCTGAATTTCAGGTAAACTCGCCAAAGTAGTGGCCACCCTCGTATGTGTCGTCCCCGCGGATCGTGATTTCGATTGTCTTGGCGCACTCCATACAATCTCGTTTGATTGTTCGATTCTCTTCCGGCATCGTATCAACCGTTGCGTGAGATATCCACCAACTGGCCGTCCGTGAACTTCGCATCGAGGCTAACGTACTCGCCATCGATGGTTCGATGGAACTCGAATATCCCGTGGTACTCTGTATCAGACCATCCCCGGTGGATCTTCTTTCTGCTTCCTCGCATGCGTTCGATCTCGCTTTCAAACCCGCCGATCTCTTCGTTGTATCCCGGCCGCTCTTCCTCAGGAACGTGCTCATACTCGGCCTCTTCCTTGAAGAGGCGCCCGTTTGCCGTCACTTTGTAGTTCTCCATCATCGGCTCGTGGCGAGCGATGGACTTCGTCTGCCATGTGATCTCGAACGGATCGGCACCGACGTCAGGGAACGCTACGTCAAGCCCGTCCTCGAACGTGAGCCTATCGAACAGTCCCATCGTTACTCTTCCTCTGTCTCCTTCTCTCCATCTGCGTGGTGATCTGTACCGCCCGGGAAAACAGCCTGATCGACGCTCCCTTCATAGCTACATTCCGGGCAGGCAACGAGTTCGTGGCCGGCGTGGAGTGAACTGCCAACGAACGCGTTCGCCACTCCCCAAGCCGCTTCAGCGATTCGCTCGTAGTCCGCTTCGTTCCCGACGGCAAACACCCGCCGCTCCGGGAGTGTGTCTATCTCATCGATACTCGCACCGTCCTCGTGAGCGCGGAGACGTTCTGGCATCGACGGTGGGCCTACCCCTTCAGGATCGAATCGGATGATCGTTTCCCGCAGGCCATCACTGCCTTCACCGTCGTCATCATTCGTCGAAACCGAACTGCCGCTGGTCTGGCCGACCACGTCGTCGGCGTCGTCTTCCATCCGCTGGGCTCGGTCTGCAGGCGTTTCATGTCCTTCCCGTAACCCCTCATCGTCGGTCTCTTCGGGAAGCAGGTCTGCGACAAGTTCCAGCAGTTCTCTTGTGTGTGCGTGGTCAGTTGCCAGCTCGAAGGCAGGAATCTCATCACCGCAAACTGGGCACGTGATTCGTTCGTTTCCCTCTGCTTCTACCGCCTCTCTAAGAGTGTCTCTGTTCATTGGGAATCGGACTTGTCGATTTATCGATGTGAATGGTCGAGCCCGTATCTGAAACTGTCCCAATCACGCGTTCATTCCCCACCGCACGTCGTCCTCCACGGCTTCCGTTTCCCGTTCCGAACGGTTGACTCGGTCGTGACCGACGAGTTCGACGGCACGTTCCCGCTCGATTTCCCCATCGATGTACTGCGACAGCACGAGGTCCGCCCAGAGGTCCTCAACACCGCGTTCCAGCACCCGTTCGAGGATTTCCGACTCAGAGATGTCCCGGACCTCCGCGAGTTCTTGGACCCGGTCAGTGCTGTCCGCGGTCATATATCGGATATTGACCCACTCACTCTTAAACGCCTGTGTGGGATGGGCATCGACAGAAGCATTTGCAGTTGTCCGGAAACCGCTGCGAGAGTCTATTCAACGGTAACGCTCTTCGCCAGATTCCGGGGCTTGTCGATTTCTCGCCCCAAGTGATTCGCCATATGGTAACTCACGAGTTGGAGCTGTACGTTCGCGAGCATCGGCGCCGTTCGGGGGTCCGTCTCCGGAATCGAGAGCGTGTGGTCCGCGTAGCGTTCGACATCCGAAACGCCGTCCGTCACGGCGATGACGGGCGCGTCCCTGGCCTCGACTTCTTTGACGTTCCCGATAGTCTTTCGGGCTTGTTCGCCCTCGCCCGTGACGATGGCGAAGATGGGGGTGTTTCGTGTGACTAAGGCGAGGGGGCCGTGTTTCAGTTCGCCCGCCGCGAAGCCCTCGGCGTGCTCGTACGTGATTTCCTTGAACTTGAGTGCGCCTTCGAGGGCCACCGGGTAGTGGAGCCCGCGGCCAATGAAGAAGAAGGCGTCCTTGTCGACGTACTCGTCGACGATGTGCTTCGCATTTGTCTCGTCGAGGACCTGTTGGATCTCGTCGGGGAGTGAGCGGAGCGCGCCGATGAGGTCCCGCACGTCCTCGTTGCGACCCTCGCTCCCGAGGAGTTCCTCGATGAAGAGGTCGAGGGCGACGAGTTGTGAGGAAAACGTCTTGGTGGCAGCGACGCCAATCTCGGGACCCGCGCGGATGTAGACGGTGTGGTCGCATTCTCTCGATGCTGTGCTGCCGACGACGTTGGTGAGTGCGAGCGTGCGGGCGCCCCGGCTTCTGGCTTCCCTTAGTGCGCTCAGGGTGTCCGCCGTCTCGCCGCTCTGGGTGACGCCGACGACGAGGGAGTCCTCGGTGACGGGGGCGGGGGAGGTAGCGTACTCGCTGGCGAGATACGCGCTCGCGGGGACGCCCGATTGGCGCAGGAGGTGAGCACCGTACAAAGCGGCGTGATAGGACGTGCCGCAGGCGACGAACTGGACTTGCTGTGGGACGGGAAGGTCGTCGAGTTCCTCGACTTCTATCGTTCCTTCTAATTCGTCCACGCGGCCGCTCAGACATTGGCGCAGGGAGGTGGGTTGCTCGTTAATTTCTTTGAGCATGAAGTGGTCGTAGCCACTCTTTCCCGTCTGTTCGGCGCTCCACTCCACGCGATTGACTTCCTTTTGGACTTGGTTCCCGTGTGGGTCGTAGACCGTGTACCCATCCGGGGAGAGGACGGCGAGCTCGTCGTCGTCGAGATAGATCACGTCGCGGGTGTGCTCAAGGAAGGCCGGCACGTCGCTCGCGAGGTAGTAGGCGTCTTGCCCGACGCCCAACACGAGGGGTGAGTCGTGTCTGGTGGTGAAAATTTGGTCCGTGCCGTCGATGATCGCCGCGAGCGCGTAGCTTCCGTCGACTCGTTTGACAGCCGCCTCGAACGCCTCTCGTGGGCTCTTACCTTCGTTGAGGTGTTCGGCGATGAGATGGGGGACGACCTCGGAGTCCGTATCCGAGGAGAAGGTCGTACCCCGGGCTTCGAGTTCGTCGCGCAGGGATTGGTAGTTCTCGATGATGCCGTTGTGAACGACGGCGACGCGCCCCGATTCGTCGGTGTGGGGGTGGGAGTTCGCATCGGAGGGCGGACCATGAGTACTCCAGCGGGTGTGTCCGATGCCCGTTCTCGCCTGGAGGGTCGGGTTGGCGCGGACGGCTTCTTCGAGGTGCTTCAGTCGGCCCTCCTTCTTCATGACCGCCGTGCCCGCCTCACCCATCGCGAGTGCGATGCCGGCCGAGTCGTAGCCCCGGTATTCGAGGTTTTCGAGGCCATTGAGTAGTACGTCTACTGCATCGTCCCGGTTGATACAGCCGATGATCCCACACATCAGCGTCTCACCTCAGCCCCCTCATTGATATTGCCGGTAACATATCCGCCGGCTTGAATCTTTGCCTCAGGGCCAAGTAATGCGCCCGGGGCGATGGTCGTCGCACCGCCGATTTCAGCGCGGTCGGCGATGACACAGCCGAGCGTGGCGTTCTCGTGGATGGTGTTCTGCACGCGGACGTCCGCCGGACCGCCTGGGGCGGTGACGCCGGCGCCGATGTCGACGGCTTGGCCGGTGACCGTTTGGACGAGGGTGGCGTTCGGGTCGACTCTGGAATCCGCGTCGATGATGGAGTGCTCGATGACGCTCCCTGCGCCGATAGTGACGTTCTGCCCGATCGCTGTGTCCGGGCCGATGACTGCTTGCGGGCCGATGGTTGTGTCGGGGCCTATTACGACTGGTGCGTGGAGGGTTGCGTCCTCGTGGATGTGTGCTGTGTCCGCGACGTAGGTTTGTGGGGCGACTTCGGGCTCATTGACTAGGCCTCGGGAGAGGACATCGGAGGCGACACTCAGGAGGTCCCATGGGTAGGTTGCCGCGCTCCAGATGCCTTCCGTTCGGACGCCTTTGACGGAGGCGTCGCGTTCGATTAATCTGGATATAGTGTCGGTGATGGAGAGCTCGCCGTCGGTTCTGGGTGTGGATTCGATTTCCGCGAAGATAGAAGGTCCAAAAGCGTAGACGCCGCGATTGAGGAGATGGTACTGTTTGTTTCGGGGTTTCTCGACGAGTTCGGTGACGCGGTTGTCTTTGAGGCGGACGGCGCCGTACTCGGCCGCCTTCTCAGACTCGATGACTGAGAGGGTGGCCGTCTCGGTGGTGGTGTGGGCGTCGATTACTTGCTGGACAGTTTTGGCGGCGACGATTTCGTCGCCGTTGAGGACGAGGAAGTCCTCGTCGATGGCGTCGCGGGCCTGGAGGAGGGCGTGCCCGCTGCCGAGCTGTTTGTCCTGCACATGGTAGGTGATTGGTGCGCCACGGTACTGGGAGCCGAAGTGGTTCTGGACTCTGTCGCGTTCGTGGCCGACGACGAGGTGGAGATCGGTGATGTCGGCGTCAACGAGGGCGTCGAGGACGTGTTCGAGAATCGGTCGATTGCCCGCAGGGAGCATGGGTTTTGGGCGGTACTTGGTGAGGGGGCGGAGACGGGCGCCCTCTCCAGCGGCGAGAATAACTGCCGAGTGAATATTCATTATCTGACGTGATTCACACACCCACTAATCGGTTGTGTATTTGCGAAGGTCATCTCGGGATTTCAAAACTACGGGAGTAACAAACACATTCGTCATGAGGGTTTTTCGATGCCTTCCAAAGGTTTTCACTCGGTACGTGGTGTGTGGACTACCACGTCAGACCTTCATACACGATACCGTCGCGACGGGAGATAGCACGACGGCCGTCGACGACGACCGGCGTAGTCATCGCATCGAACTCCTTATCGAGTTCGGAGATTTCCTCCCAGTCGGTGACTATCAGGGCTGCTGAGGCGCCCTCGAGTGCCGCGGCAGGACTCTTTGCATACTCGATATCAGGGAAGTGCTCCCGCATGTTCTCTGCAGCAACAGGATCGTAAGCGGCGATCTCGGCACCGCGAGCGTGGAGTCCCTTAATCACGGGAATTGCGCGAGAATTTCGAACGTCATCAGTTCCAGGCTTGAACGCGAGGCCCAGCACGGCCACGCGCTTGCTCGCAACGTCGACATGGTTTTCCATGAACGAGAGGAGTCGTTCAGGCTGGCGCTCGTTTATCTCGGTCGCGGCATCAAGCATAAGGGGTTCGTAGTCGTGCTGGCGTGCTGTTGCACGGATTGCTGCGGTGTCCTTCGGGAAGCAGCTTCCGCCCCATCCGAGCCCACTTCGAAGGAACTGTGCTCCAATACGGTCGTCGAGACCGATGGCGTCGGCGACCTCGTAGGCATCAACGCCGAGTTCCTTGCAGATGTTCCCAATGTCGTTGATGAGGCTGACCTTCGCTGCGAGGAAGGAGTTGTTCGCGTACTTAATCATTTCCGCCGTCCGGGTATCGGACTCCACGACGGGAGCGTCAGTTTGGTCGATAAGTGGGTCGAACACCCTGTGCATGTCCGCCAGAGCTCGCTCGTCGTCGGCGCCGAGGACGACCTTGTCCGGGTCTAGGAAGTCGTGGACTGCAGTACCCTCGCGCAGGAACTCGGGATTCATCCCGACGCCGAAGTCCTCACCTGCGGTTTTGTTCCCCTTTCGTTCGAGAATCGGGGTGATTTTGTCTTCGGTGGACCCAGGGACGACGGTGCTTTTCACAACGACGGTGTGCCATTCGTCTTTCTCTGCGAGGGTTTTCCCGAGCTGGGCGGCGCCGGCCTCCATGATGGAGAGGTCGATGCTGCCGTCGTCGTTCTGAGGGGTGGGGAGACAGAGAAAGGTCACGTCGGTGTCGAGAAGTTCAGCGTATTCAGTTGTGGCGCGAAGACGACCGATGCCATTGTCGCCAGCGTGTTTGGTGAGGAGTTCTGGGAGGCCGTCCTCGTGGATTGGTGCTTCGCCTGCGTTGATGGCGTCGACGATACTCTCGTCGATGTCGATGTTGACGACGTCGTGGCCAAGATCAGCGAAGCAAGCCGCGATTGTGGTGCCGACGTATCCGCTGCCGACGACGGAGAGGTGCATGGAGTCAGATAGACAAGAGGGTCACTCATAGGTTGGGTTATCCGTGTGAAAAGACATATGTCGGAGTATGGTAACCCCTACATAATCATGAAAGCCGTTGTACTTGCTGCAGGGGAAGGAACTCGTCTCCGTCCACTCACCGAGGATAAGCCGAAGGGAATGGTTGAGGTGAACGGAAAGCCCATCCTGACGCACTGTTTCGAACAGATGGTGGAGCTCGGTGCCGACGAGCTGGTCGTGGTTGTCGGGTACATGAAGGAAAGCATCATTGAGCACTACGGTGACGAGTTCGAGGGCGTGCCGATTACCTACGCTCACCAGCGCGATCAGAAAGGGTTGGCCCATGCGTTGTTAACTGTCGAGGAGCACATCGACGACGACTTCATGCTCATTCTCGGGGACAACATCTTCCAAGCGAATCTAGAGGACGTGGTTCGTCGTCAGCGAGAAGATCGAGCGGATGCGGCGTTTCTCGTGGAGGAGGTGGACTGGGAGGAAGCGAGTCGGTACGGAGTCTGTGACACGAATAAATATGGAGAGATAACGAATGTGGTGGAGAAGCCTGAGGATCCGCCGTCGAACTTGGTGATGACCGGATTCTACACATTTAGTCCGGCAATCTTCCATGCATGTCACCTCGTTCAGCCGTCGAATCGTGGGGAATACGAAATTTCGGAAGCGATTGACCTGCTGATCCAGAGTGGGCGAACGATTGACGCCATTGGGCTGGAAGGATGGCGAATCGACGTTGGGTATCCAGAGGATCGGGATGAGGCTGAAGAGAGATTATCAGGCGAGAGAGACAGTAGTGAAGCGAACTCCCAGAACGCGATACAATCGTAACGAATAAGATATCGTATGAATCAATTCAATGGTTAAGCCAGATAGGGCCGCAGAATCGAAACGACTCAATTCGAAGGCGAGGAGGATACGATAGTGACGTCAGAATCGCTTCGCATCCTTCGGGTCGCTACAGACACATATCCTGAAGTGATCGGAGGGGGAGCGATCCACGCACATGAGATGTCCGCTATTCAGGCTGACCTAGGCCATGATGTGACCTTGTTAACCTCGGATCAAGGGGACAGGTCACTTCCCCGTCGCGAAGAGCAAGCAGGGTACACACTTCGACGGTTCCGAGAATTGGGACAGCCACTCGGGAACAGTATTACTCCAGGGTTGTTTCGCTCACTTCATGATCTTCGTGATGAGTTCGATGTTGTTCATGCCCATTCGCATCTTTATTTGTCAACGAACATGGCGGCCGTATTGGCACAGTTTGACGATACCCCCTTGGTCGTGACTAATCACGGGCTGTATTCTCAAAGTGCGCCGTCGTGGTTCAACGAATTATATCTCAAGACACTAGGTCGGTTCACGTTCAACGCCGCCGATAGAGTTCTGTGCTATACCGAAACAGATGAACGGCGACTTCGTGAATTCGGCGTTACCACGCCAGTTTCTCTCGTCCACAACGGGGTTGATTGTGAACAGTTTTCGCCAATAAAAGAACAAGCAGATCCACTAGAGGTTCTCTATGTCGGGCGATTAGTAGAAACGAAGGGTGTACAGAAACTTGTGGATGCCTTCTCTCAGATTGACGTTAATGCTAATCTTCGAATAGTCGGGAAAGGACCGTTACAAGAGGATTTGAAGCAGCAGGTCCACGAACTCGGAATTGAAGATCAGGTAACGTTCGCTGGCCGGGTGCCAAATGATGAGTTGCCAGCGATCTACGCACGGAGTTCTGTGTTCGTACTTCCCAGTAGTCGTGAAGGTCTTCCACGAACGCTATTGGAGGCACTAGCTTGTGGGACACCAGTTGTAACGTCTGATCTCCCGCAACTCGAATCGCTGATTGAAGGTGTTGGGATGACTGTCCCTGAGGAGGATGTAGGAGGGCTCGCTGAAGCGCTTGAGCAGATATTGTCCGACCCTGAGTTGCGAGCTCGGTTTTCAGAAGCTGGTCGGCAGAAGATCGTTGAAGAGTATTCGTGGGCGGAAACAGTCCGGGAGACGACAAAAGTGTATTATGATTTGCTGGAAGAGTGAGTCTGAGGTGATCGCATGATTCTGTCCTCCGAAACATAATCCCCCCACATAATAAATGAATTTTCGAGAGATACTATCTGACGCTGGCGTGTCATTTTTCCGCAAACTAGTGACAATTGGGTCTGGCTTTGTTATCATCCCAATCATTACACGGAAACTTGGGGCAGAGGAGTACGGGATCTGGGTAACCCTAATATCATTCGTCGGCTTGATGACAACAGTTTCCGGATTACATCTCCACGGTGCCTTGATTCGGTACTCTCAACGGGAAAGAGACGAAGAGATATTTATTAATATATTTACTTTGAGCTCGATAGTATCGGTCGGTACGGTAGTAACAATACTCATTCTGAGTATTGTGATAGGCCGAGCTGGACTGTTAGAATCGATCTCGTTTAATCATCTTATCCCTGTCGGGATACTCATTGGGCTGCGAATAATCATCGAGCTTGTGCTTAATTCACTTCGCGCTCGGAAGCGCATAAAACACTACGAGCTGGCGTATACAATCCGGCTTCTTCTAGAGACCTCCGCAATCGCGGTCGCGGTCTGGTATGCCCAATCATTGGTGACTGCACTATGGGCATTAGTTGGCGTCACACTGTTACTCGACATTCTGCTCCTCGCAATTTTACTGCCTCGGCCGGTCCCCAGACCTAATCCATCATCATTCAAACGATATCTCTCGTATGGAATCCCGATGATACCGAAGGAGATCTCGGGATCACTTCTCAATCATGCTGATAAATTTCTAATAATCTATTTCCTCGGTCCGGTCGCAACAGGTGTCTATGCAGTTGCCTATACGGTCACAACTACTTTCCCGGCTGTAACAGGCATATTCAATTCTACGTTGTATCCGCGCGTCTCTGAGGCATGGGATAATAAGGATTTCAACGACCTTCGGAAATTTTATTCTGTATTTATTAGATGGTATATAATCCTAATACTGCCAGCTATCGCAGGAGTCTCAATCCTTGCTACCCCATTACTTCAACTTATTTCGACAGGTGAGATAGCAACAGAAGCGGCGGTTTTAGTCCCTATTCTAGCAGCTGCCTTCGCTTTCCAAGGCTTGGAGTATAGCTTGAGTTATCCACTCGCCGCAGGTGAAGAAACAAAAAAGATCGCGGTTATTACTGTTATCGCAGTTGTAGTGAATATCGGGGCTAATGTCGCCTTAATTCCGACACTCGGATTAAGCGGGGCAGCCATTGCCACATTTTTCGCCTTCGCCCTTCGTACGGGTTGTCTATATCATTACTCTAACCAGTTTTTTGACATCGCCCTGCCAGTGATTGGTGGGTTAAAATCAGGAATTTCCACAATTATAATGATTTTGTCTCTTATTTGGATTCCAATAGAACATAGCGCAGCTCAGCTAGTTGCATTCCCTATTATCGGGGCAGTTGTTTTCTTCATAACATTCATTCTATTGGGGGGGGTCCACTCCTCAGAATGGAACCGATTACGTTCCCTCATCAACATATCAGGCATTGGTCTAAGTTGAATCAAATGTCGCTCTTGTGAATTACATTGTTGGTGAGTCAGAGAACTGCTTGGACTATCTTTTTGAGTGCTTCCCGTCCCAGTTTTCGGAAGGTTCGTCGTCGAAGTTGGAACGGTCTAAGATACGCTGTCAGTTTGTCTTTTGAGACGCCTCGATGCAGCGAGAGCCACCGCCGCGCCAGCGACGCGTGGCTCTCGGATATGTTCACGTGAGCGTCTTCATCAACGTACTCACCATCACCGTGAGTCACTGATTCTCGGTAGAAGTTTTCAACATCGTTGAGTGGATCGTAAGCTCGAAATCGTCGGGATAGACCGTTAGTAACTCATTCTCGCGGTTGTCGAGAAGGAATTGCACAGTCGCTTCGTCAGCGGATTCCGCAGGTGCGACGTATCGTTGATCCCCACGGTAATAAACGAGCGTGAACACAGGCGGTTTGTCCTCCTTGTCCGAGTTTCGAGAGGGCTGCGAGCGCTACTCCCAATCACAGTCGCGGCCTTTCTTCCCGACAGAGACATAGAATTCATCGATCACGACCGGGCCAACAAGATCGATGGTTGGTGCGTCAAGCAGTTCGCCAGAATTGTCGACCCACCGCCGAATCGACCGGTACGAAACGTTAACTTCAGGGTCTGACTGGCGGACATTTGCGTTGAATCAGAGAATCGAGTAGAACGCGGACAGCTTATCGAGACCGATCTTCGCGTGCGCGAAGATCGTGCCAGTCTTTGAACGTGCGGTCACAATTCTTACAGATACACCGTTGATACTTCCGGTGGCTGCCGTTGCTAGACCACTAACTCAGACCGGCAGCGTGAGCAGTAGGGACCCTCTAACAGCGAATCTGCTGGATCAGGTTCGCGACGCTCACCTCCGAGTTTAACAGTTTGAACGGGAACATTTGCACCCGGGTGACGCGGAAGCGTCACCCTTGCCCGCTACCTTTCACAGCGCCAGCTCTTCCCGACCAATAATCTGCTTCCGAAGAGCGTAGATTGAAGTGAATCTCACCGAATATTGCGATTATAATCTCTGACATCCGGAAAGTAATTAGAGTTTATGGAGCGAGAGGCGACACCCGAGCTAGCGATGAAGCTCGGGATCCGACTCCATCTGGCAGTACCATCACTTTTGGATACAATTTTGATTCTTGAAATATTGGGTGTTGAGCGTTATCGTTCGACCGTGCATAACTGGATACAGAAGGCCGATCTACAGCCCCGCGACAGTGCCAATCCGGATCACGTTGCGGTGGACGAAACCGTGATCTAACTCAACGACGACCAGTTCTGGCTGTACGCTGCGGTCGCTCTCAACACGAACCGCCTGCTGCACGTAAAGCTCTCTCCGAGAAGAAACCAGGCGATTACTGAGATGTTCCTTGCCGAACTCCGCGAGAAACATCTCGTCGGTGACGCGCTCTTTCTCGCCGATTCTGCGCCCTGGTTGCAGGCAGCCCTAGACCGACACGGCCTCCGATTCCAGTAAACGCCACGGGAATCGGAGCAGCGTCGAACGTGTCTTCCGAGAACTAAAACGTCGAACCGACCAGTTTTCAAACTGTTTCAGCCACGCCGAATCAGAGACCGCCGAAAAATTGACTTCAAGCATTCGCCTTCGCATGGAACTTTCATACGACGATTATTGACGTGGCCGAGCGGAGAGAAATAGCTTAGTAAATCGCGAACGCAGACACAAGGCCAGTCACTACCCCAGACTTCGTGGAAGGTCGGGTTGGTGGAATTACTGAGATAGCAGGGTTGCTGGAGAACCCACAGCAGTTTGGCCTTCTGGAACATCGTCCAAAACGACAGCATTTGCACCAACGACTGCGCCTTCTCCTATCGTAATATCTCCTAATACGACTGCACCAGAGTAGATTATCGCGTCATCGTGAATCGTTGGAAGTCCGTCTTTTCCTTTACCTCCCTTACCAATCGTCACATTTTGGCTGATATGGACGTTCTTGCCCACTTCTGCATCAGCGTGGACAACAATTCCGACAGGATGGTCCAGACTCGTTGATTTAGGCAAATCTTGGCCAAGATCACAGCTAAACATTAGTCTAAAATCTCGGAATTTAATAGCATTCCAGACGCTGAAATAGACTAGTACTATCTGAGCTGCTTCAAGTATGCCGTCATCATTTAGAATCTCAAAGAGCCTTTTAATTTGCCACATCTTTTCTCAGGATACCATCTTGTCTTGTATTATCTTTTTCATCTGGGTGTGGCTCCCCGAGACGTACACACTCAAAGACTGGGCTGGAGATACTCTCAAACTTTAACATGGTTGCAATTGAACACGCTTGGCGTACTGCCACGCCTCACTCTCGGCGGCTCAAACTTCAACATGGTTGCAATTGAACACGCTTGGCGTACTGCCACGCCTCACTCTCGGCGGCTCAAACTTCAACATGGTTGCAATTGAACCACGACGACGAGACGGTCGATGTGGTTTATGTAGCTATCGATGGATGGCTATCGAAGTCAGTAATTTGAAGGCTATTGATGACACTCCCGAAGAGACATTACCAAGCGATG
>Ga0207732_100422_pt1 | contig 13506 bp, 20 predicted proteins | sample A23P1SouthBayCA_FD_187733 | JGI IMG/M metagenome (GOLD analysis project Ga0207732, IMG submission 187733) | Aerobic enrichment media microbial communities from Eden Landing Ponds, California, USA - A23 P3 (4) (SPAdes) | ecosystem: Environmental > Aquatic > Marine > Unclassified | place...
TTTGAGAGCCACAACCGCGTCCGACCGCTCGTGTTCTTGAGCTTGAAGCCGGATTGACTGTAGGTGAAACTGCGGTACTCGCCCGGTGCCTTCCACTTGAGTGTGCCGACGCGGTAGCCGTTCTCTTTGCGCCCGCGAAGCGTCGAGAGGTTGTCGTACAACCGCTGAACGACTTTCTGTAGGACCTTCGAGTGAACTTTTTTCAGGTCATTCCACCACTTCTTGAGGCTCGGCAGGAGCTTCTGCTCGGAGTATGCCGAGGTGTCGTCAGTTCGGTTGAGTCGGTGGAGGAAGTGATTGTAGACCTGCCTACAGGTATCGATAGTCCACGCTAGCTGTTCTTCAAGAGCGTCGGACGGTCGGAGTCGATACCTGTAGTTGTAGTTCACGAGCGTTCTTCGATGAGTTCGTCGAGTTTGCTGCGAACGAACGATGAGAGGTTGAGGTGGTTCTCCTCGACCCACTCGGCTTGGTCCTCGCGGATGGTGATGTTCTTCCGCCTCACAACATACGCACTATGCGCACTAGTGCGTCTAGTTGTTGCGATTGCGTGGGCCTGTGGTCCGAGCGACGAACGTGTTTGCTACTCGTGCGGCGTTGACGAGACTCTCTGCGTCTCGTCCGCGCACGAGAGCCGGCTCTCGTGAACGCTGTATCCCCTCCCTACTCGCTCGCTTCGCTCGCTCGTTGAGGAAGGGGCCTTAGCGCCTCAATTCAGGTAACCCGTCTTGCATCCGGCGATTCGCTCAATAGTTGTCCTGCGTTAAGCGATTCCTGGTAGGTGTGCGAAGACTTCTATGACACTCTCTTATTCTGTCTATATTCAATTGAGAATACACGTCTCTTAAGTACGTAGTTGAAATACATCAGCCGTATGCCCTCCCTGAAACGTATCCACATAGTAGCAGCGTTTGTCCTGTTCGGCATCGCTGCACTCCTTTACTCGGTGATTATCGCGTCTCAACCCCTCCTCGGCACGGGCGTCGCGTTCGCGTCCTTCGTGGTCGCAGTATTCGCATACTACGGAGACGCCAACCGCCAGACGGTCACTCGCGTAACAATCATCGTCACACTCATTTACGGCGTTTTCACACTCCAACTTCCCATCGCTGTCATCGCAGCCTGCGTCGTCTACCTCACCGCGTGGCTCACCGGCCCGGACAGTCCACTCAACGCACCTGACACGCAGGTCTTCCCGGTCGAATCGACGGCAACCAACGAATCCGACTATAGCGAGTGACCCGCCAACCTACGGGTCGTTAGAACTGCTCAGTCGCCGGATGCCTGGTACGCGGTTTGTTCAGTGATTTCCATTGGTAAGCGATTCCTGCTTGGTGTGGGAAGTCTTCTATGACACCCTCGTGAGTGACAAGTGCTCCGACACCCTGCCGGAACCGCGGAGCGGACAGGTGGGGGGTGAGCGGACACTCTTGTACAGAAAGCTGCCATATGTAGCTTGACTGGATGAGGAAGAAGTGTTAATGGTACTGAGCCCGTATTTACGATATGACAGGTTCGGGAGCGGGGCCGGCAGACGAGCAAATACTCTCGGCCTTCGGCCACGTTAAGGGCTGTATCCCGGACTCAGCACCTCCGCGGACGGAAGCCGTCGTAAGGCAGGTACTGACGCTCTGCATCGAACAAACAAGTCCTGACTACACAAAAAAGGCCATCACAGCTCAGGATATCGTCCATAACTGTTCGGGCGTTAAGACGCCTGCAACCGGGCGGGAGTATATTCGTCGGATCGCTGGGCAGGCAGATAGCTGGGAACGTATCCCAGGATTCGCCCTCCGGCGAAACCACCAGGCCTACGACTGGCCGGACGGGAAGCTCGAACTCTTGTTTGATCGTACCGCGTACGCTGAAGGCCAAACCCTTCCCGGTGGGTGGACGATCCGATACGAGAATCAGGATGATGAGTAACTGCGGATCGTTAATCGAGTTAGTCGGTACGCTTGTTCTAGCCGATCGTCAGCGGCGTAGCCGTGAAAAATCGCAGTCATACTGCACAGCCCCACTCCAGCCCAACCCTCGCTAGCGCAGCGAAGGAAGAACAAAAGCCCCGACCTCAGTCGGCTTCGTACTGCTGCACGACCTCGGACACAGCCTGCCCGCCAGTGGCCGCCTCGTCCCAGGTCGCCCCATCCACAGCCGTCAAGCGCCCGAAGCAGGATGGCCGCGAACACAGCGAGTACCGCCGGGAGCGAACCGTCAGATCCAGTTTCGCGCGGAAGTAGTCCGCCGGGTCGTCCGAGATCAACGCACCTGGATCGCCGTTGGCCACACACGCCGGGATCGCCGCAGTCGGATCTGACGGATCAGGCTCCGGGAAGCGATGTAGCGCCCACCCGCGCTGGCTTCGTAGCCGCAGACCATACTCCGGCAGACTCTGAATCGGGACGGGGATCTCTGTGCGCATCAGTCCGCCTGGCTGTCAGCCTGCTCGAGGACTTTCCGTTCGACGTCGGTCAGCGTCGGTTCCGCAGCTTCGGGTTCGGGAGGATCCTCCGGCGGCTCGGGAAGTTGCGCCGTGAGCATTCCCTCCGACTCGTCGAGTTCGATCAGCACCATCGGATCGTCGACGATGAGTTCCGATTCTGCGACGGACGCATCTTCGGTCTCTTTGGCCACGAGCCCGCACGCCTCGACCATCCGTGCCGGAACCGTGAGGCGGAAGCTTCGCCCTCCGTCCTGCAACCGGACACAGTCCATCATCGCGAATCACCTGCTCGTGATCGGTACGTGGGAATGCTGGTGGAACACAGCATACACCCACAACAGGGGGCAAATACTATGAAATCGGAGAATCACCGGAGAGTCCAATACAGACCCATTGGATGCACTGGGTGACTACTGTCTTAACAGGGATCAAGTGGGTTCCACACGAGGAACAGGATATGTCGGAGTCCCTCTCAGAGTTATTCGCCGACACGCGTGCCGTCCAGGAGGCCAACGGTAGTTACACGATCACGATCCCCAGCGAGATCGCGGCCCGCTATGGGATCGAGGCCGGCGACGACGTCCTGTGGTACGATGACGGTGCGAGTGACGAGCCACGGTTTCTGCCACCGAGTGTTCGCGACGTCTAGGAGCTGAGCTGGCATACGTCGAGACAGTGAGTCCTGCAGACCGCAGCATTGTGTGTGCTCACTCACGAATGAGCGCGTTTTCCCAATCCTATTTTACGGAGAACCCTAGGTCCCGATATGGCGGACACACCCGTCGATGCAATCGACGCCCTCCTGGCGGATGCGACAGCGGACGTCGATGATCCAGAGGTCCGGTACAAACTCAGAACCGCTCGCCAACTAACGGATGTCATCGAACAGCATCACGACGACCTCGTTGCGGTGGCTAGAGATGCGATTGACAGTGAACAAATCGAAAAGCGGTTCGACGAGTGAAGACAGTCGATGACACTTCACCCATTGCTTAGTCGTCATCAGCAGTATACGCGCCGCCTCGTCGCTTGATACGAGCGACGACCAACCGGCGTTCGTCTCGCCGGAACGTCACTGACAGGCGGAATTCGCCGATACGGATCTTCTTGTATGGACTGTTCTGAAGCGGCTCACCGTAGTCCGGAGGGTTACGCCACGGCGAATTGACGGCCTCATCGAGCTTTTCGAGAATCCGGTCCTGTTCTTCGGGTGCAAGCCCCGCAAGGTCGTCCTGTGCTGTCGAAGCGAGTTCCCACGTCCACTCGCCCTCACTCATCGCCCGTCCCAAACCGCTCGCGAGCCTCAGCCGCACTCATTGTCGTTCCCTCACGGATGTCTGTCTCCGCATCAAGCAGTGCGATCAGCTCGTCGCGATCGAACGTGGGAAACTCAATAGCATCTCGAAGCGTATATCGGATGAATTCACTACGGCTGTTGAACCCCCGTCCTTGCCACGTATCGTCGATATCCTCGAGAAACGACTCTGTGAGCTTGAAATTGACCGTGACGATATCGTCCTCACCGTCGCTATTTGTGGTTGCTTTAGACATATAGACGTAATACGTTCGTCTTACCAATAGGTGTTATGCCAAGGACGTTCGTGGCCATCCCGCCATACTCCCGGTCAGACTCCGCAAGAGAACCGGAACAGAACGACGTCACACGGGCGTGTGCATACACGTGAGCGCGATCACAAGCATCGCGACGGCCACGCATCCGCGCCCACACGTAGACATTCGTGAGCGTACAAACGAGCGCGCTGCCGCGTGTGCGAATTCAGCGCCCGCGCAAGCGTGCGGTTGCCGCGCCGGCGCGCACACATCTGGAATTCATATCGCCCGCGGGCGGCCGCTCGGCCGTGTATAAAATGCGAGCGCGAGAGCACGCCCACTCGTACGGTTGGCTGCCCGCGGTGGCCCCCCTCACCGCGTGGGGGGCCTCTGACCGTTATAATTATATTCGCGCGTGCGTACTGCCTCAGAAATATGATACGTGCGGCGATTGTACCCCGGATTCCGGCCGGTTCCCGGTGGTGACCCCTGTACTTAAAGGCCGAGCGAAAAGAGGCTGCGAGCCAGTTAGCAAACGAGCAGTTCAGTCATCGGCACCGACACCCTGGGTGGGATCAGCGGGATTGCCCTGCTCGCTGTCGACAGGGATGCGTGCCACGGTGATCTGGTCGGCTTCCCCGGTCATCGTGAGCTCTTTGCCACCCGGAACATCCCGGAGTTCGTCGAACTCCAGGGCTTCAATCGGGGATTCGAGTGGGTCGAGGACGGTTCCAGACTCCACGGACAGCTGTCCGGAGCCCGGATCTTTGACGACGAGTCGGTGTGCGTGCGCATTCTGCCACTCAGCGAAGATCCGGTCGTCGAACTGCAGTTTGAGGTCTGCGTCTTCGTCGACGTCGAATCCGGTCTCGGGTTCGTCGACGCGGATCCGCAGCCAGCGATGCTTGTCCTCTGGCTCGAAGGGGATGTCTTCCCAACCGAACCACGTCGCACCCCACTCAGCGTAGCAGAGTCCGGTGCCGACCTTGAAGCCCGAGATGACGTCGGACTCCATCGGGACGGTCTCGAAGCCGACTGGAATCGAGGACATCCGTGAGGTTCGGGGATTCGGGCGGCCGTCGGGCATCGAGATGCGCCATTCCCACTCGCGACGACCCTTGTGGTGGATGTTCTCCTCGTAGTGGATCGCCCCGAACGGCGAGAAGCCCGCGCGTCGCGAATCGGACATACACGAGCGGAACAGCGTGACTTTGTCGTGGGTGCGGTGAGCGTCCTGTTTCGCGTCCTCGGGAACGAGATCACCCAGTTCGTCGAACAGCAGTGAGAGCCACTCGTAGTGACTCGAATGCTCGACTGCTGCGAGGATGAACGCGAACCACCAGTGCTGTAGCGGCGTCGGCGGCTCGCTTTCTTCAGTCTCCCACGACGGGCGGAACGGCAGCGGATCACTCGTCCCTGGGCGATTCGTCTCCGCGGTGAGTTCGGTACAGCCGCTGAACGTCGGATCGGGATACACGACGTTGATCGTTCCTTCGGGTCCATCGCCCAGCTGCTCGAGGAGATCGAGCGGGTCGGAGTAGGTGAAGACGTCGCGGATGACGTCGTCCAGACTGTCGACGTTCTCGGTCGGGGCATCGCCCGTCTCGGTCATCCACGTGGCCTCGACGTCAGCGTCCTCGGGGAGCCACAGCGTGACCCAGTGTTTGAGTCGCAGCCATTCGGAGCGCATTGGGGAGCCACGCCAGACGACGATCTCGTCATTCTCGTCAATCAGCCGCGTGCCGATCTGGGCGAGTAGCGTGGACTTCCCGCAGCCACGCTTCCCGACAAGCAGTGAGCCGGTACCGCCCTCCGAACGGGTGCGCTCGGCGTCGTGCTCGTGGATCAGCAAGTCAGGGTAGACGATCCGGGAGGGTTCCTCGCCGTCCTTGGTGAAGTCCGAGATGTCCAACTGCCCGATGCCGTATCGGGTCCGGATCTCGTCAGCGTCCGTCGGTTCGTCTTTCGGTGCGGAGTGCGTCCGCACGGACTGTTGCGTTTTCTGACCCCAGTCACGGTCTTCTGGAGCGCTCTTTGCGGTCGGAGTGAGTCTATTGTTAGTCATCCTGAAGGAATGTGCATATCTGCGGAATTGTCAGTAGCCGATTCACCTGCGCTCGCCGCTAACTCGCGGACTGCGCGATTCGTTGCGGGCAGCAGGTAACGCGCAGCCAGCTGCTCGCGCTCGCGGGCGTACGCTTCAGTATCGCCCAACGCGACGCGCCTGCCTGCGCGCTTTTGAATGAGTTCGAAGTCGAACTCCTGGCCACCCGGGATGTTCTCGATCTCCCCGAGCGTGTCATAGTCGAACTGGTGGATCCAGTTCTCGAGCTCCGACAGCGAATCGAAGCCATCGAACCAGCGCTGGAGTCGAATCCGCTGGCGCTGTTGATACTCGTCGAGTGTCGGCCGAAGGACCGAATGCGGTGAAGTGTCCGGGTCCGGAGCCGGATCCTCTTCGTCGACGTACTCGGTCGCTCGCGTCCGGAGTTCACGCAGCGCCTTCCGACAAGCCGGGCGGAGATACTTCGCCGCCTGTCGGTGACGCTCGCCGGCTCGCTGCTCGGCCGTGAGGAACGATCGCGGATGGTGTCGTCGGCGTGCGTCTGCATTGTTCAGACAGCACGCGACGGTGACGTCCTGTGTCGGCAGCAGGTAGTACACCCAGTCGGCCACACGCCCGAGCGTGCGGTACTGGAACGTGTGCAGCCACTTCAGCAGCGCCTGCCTCGAAGCAAATCCATCCTCACGGAACGTCTGGAGCGCTTCGAGTTGCTCCTCACGCAAGCGGTTGAGCGCCGGACGACGAGCGTCCGGCTCCTCGAGGAGTTCCGCCTCGGGATCGACGTCCCAATTCTCTGCGGCCGCGGTAGAGGGTTCCGAGCTCACGCTTCGGTCACCCCCTTCGCCTCGTCCGACCACAGATCGTCGAGCCCGTCCGGATCTTCGCGCTCGTGAGCGCGCTTGATGAGCGCCTCGGCGCCCTGCTCCTCGATCATCTCGAGGATGTCCTCGTGGCGGTTCTTCTCCGAGCGGAGTTCCTGGATGAGCCCCTCGAAGGTCTGGTACTCTTCGAGCGACTTTTCGAGGTACATCGCGGTCGCGTACGCATCCTGCGCCTGCCCCGTCGCGGGCAGGATCCGCGCGGTCCCGTTGTGCGCTTCGGTGTAGATCAGCGCGACACCGACCGCGCCAGCGAGCACGGCCACGATCGGCCCAACGAGCAGGAAGAACACGGTCGCCGGAATCGCGAAGACGACCAGCGCCTCCAGGAGGCCGCCGATGTCGAAGTTCCCTTCTTCGTCGTAGATCGGCGAGCGGAAGTTGAAGTGCTCGCGTTCGACGTCGACGAGCGAGTCGGCGTCCGTCGCGATGAACAACATCTTGTCGGCCGGCGAGTTGTAGAGGTCGATCTCGGAGTTGATCCGAGACGCCCCGGCCAGCACGGCCGCGCCACCGAACACGCGGGCGAAGAACGCGCGCAGCCCCGTCGGGATCACCGCGAGCGCCCCGCCGGCGGTCTTGGTGATCTTGATCGTACGGAACTGCCCGGCGATCCCCTCACGGGCGATGTCACCGGACGGTGTCTTCTTCGCGTCCGTGTCCATTCGGAAGAGCACGACGCGCTTGACGCCGTCCTCGTAGCGTTCGAGGAAGACGATCCCAACGAGTCCGCCGACGAACAGCGGGACAGCGAACGGTAGCGCGACGATGATGCCAGAGAGCCACGTCGCGGCGAACAGCAACCCGAAGAACGTCGCGAATCCGAGGATCACGAGCCACGGCATCAGCCCCCACTGCGGGCCGGCTCCGGCGCGGCGAATCGCGGCCGGAACGGCGAATCCGGCGAGAGCAGTGGTGCCGAGCGTCGGGAAGACGATCTGGATGAGCGCGCGCTCCCAGAAGCCGCCCTCGGAGGTGATGAGGATGTTCTGGGCGAACGGCACCGAGTGATGAGTGAAGTGCCACCGGACGTCGGGATGGCCCTCGATCCACATCGTCACCTGCGTCGGCTCGGAGTGACTCGGCAGTGAGATGTTCGCCCGCTCACGGTTCTCCTCGACCGTGAGGTTCTGCCGCGCGACCGTCTGGTTGACCGCGACCGTCTTCTGGATCGTGCCGTTGCCGTTCGGCGCAGCGACCTCTCGCTGCTCGGCCTCCCAGTAGACGATCACGAGCGTCTCGTCGCTTTCGGGGCGACCGTACCGGATCGAATCGAGATTGACGCGATCGCGCCGGACAGTCGTCCCGTGCTCGAGGAACTTGTCCGTCGCGTGGAGCAGCCCGACGCCGTCGTAGCGGACGGCGAGCGACGTGTACGTGTCGAGTTTCCGGACTGAGGCCGGCGAATCGGGATCGGGTTTCGTGCCCTGTCGTCGCAGCTCGTCGATCGTATAGCCCGCATCGGCCTGTGTGGGCGACGTCGCCTGCAGCGGCCGCTGGTCGGCCGACAGGTCAGCGACTGCCGTCCCGACGCCCATCCCGACAGGACCGACGAGCAGGAGGATCGCGAGCGATGCGAAGGCGAGTCGCCGCATCAGTCGAGCACCATCCCTCCCGCTTTCACGACCGCCACGAGGGCGACGACGATGCCGAAGCCGGCGACAGCCAGAGGCGGTGCCTGCACGCCGACGAGACCAGTGACAACGCCGCCAGCAGCGCCCGTCGCCATCATCGCGACGACGAAGACTACCGGCGAAATCAGCAGGACCAACAACCAACGCCAGAGGCGCATCTACTCGCTCACCTCCGGGGCGGAGTCACCGGTCGAAGTCTCACTGATCACGCCGGCCTCAACGACCAGGGCGAGCGCCAGCACGAGCGGAAGTGCGACCCACAGCAGGATCGCCGGTCCGCTCCCGAACAGCGTGACGAGCGCGCCTGCAACGCTCGCGAAGCCGACGAGAATCGACGCGCAGAGCGTCGCGACGTCACTGCGTCGGGTCACGACGCCATCACCTCCGGTTTCTCGACGGTAACCCAGATCTCGTAGGCATCCACACCGAGGATGACAAGCGGCGCAGCAGCCGCTGTGAGAGTGAGCAGCATTAATCCGCCTGCGGCCGTCTCCAGTCCGGTCAATTGCGCGCGTGTGGCCAGATACGCGAGCGCATAGACACCGGTGACCGGGAGAATCCAGACCGCATAGCCCGTGTACCAGGGCCACTCTCGACCCTCGCCGAAGTCACCATCGTAGTCATAGATTATGAAGGCGGCGTAGGCGGCCACAGCCACGCCGAACACCGGGATCTGGGACACCAATGTCGGCGTCGTTGCTTCGGGAGCGCCATCAGCGACGCCGAAGATCATCGAGAACGCCGAGACACAGACCCCGAGCGCCAGATGAACAGCATCCGCTAGCAGCTGGCTGCGGTCAAAGTGGTCGATGGCGGACATGACCAGTGCTAGGACGATGGTTGTGACCCCGAGCCCGTTGAGGATCATGTCGAGACCTCCCGCTTGTTGAGGATCCACGCGATCACGACCGGGACGAGCAGCGCGACACCGATGATGGGCCGCCGAAGGATCTCCGGCGAGAGGAACAGGCCAGCCAGCCCCGCCAGGATCGCGAAGGCCATCGTCCCCGACGCGAGGAAGCTGACCGTGCCGGTCTCGGAGGTCATTTGCGACCGGACGGAGGCGTCTTCACCGTTGCCTCGGAGTCGCCGGACGAGCCAGTACATCATCACCACGACCAGCAGACTCGCCAGTGCGAGGCGGGCCTGCGGGCCGATCGTGAGGGATTCTGTCTGTAGTATCATTGTCTTGTTAATCCGCGTAGGTCACCCCGACTGCGAGGACGAACACGAACGCGATTGCGCCCGCGATGAGCGCCGGCGTCTGGTACTGCGCCGGCAGCGTGCCGCCGACGAGCGGGAGTGAGCCGCCAGCACCGAGCCAGCCGATCCCGATCGCGCCGATATTCGACGAGATGAGCGGGACGTCGGCGACAACCTGAGCGACGATACCCGCGATTTCCGCGCCCTCGCCGGCGAGAATCACCACGATCGAGAAGCCCAGCGAGATGCCGAGCGTTCCGATCGCCGCCCACGTCGAGAAGAGTCGCTGCAGGCGTCTGGTGACGCTGCGGGCGATCGTTTCGGGATTTCCCGAGGACGCCCACCACGCCTCCAGCACCATCCACGCGAGCATCAGCAGCGCGACGCCGACGATCACGGGGCGCTCGCCGAGTCCGAACGTCGGAATGACCGACACGTTCCACGGGAGCAGCAGCGTGCCGAGCAGGCCCACCAAGAGCACGCTCAGGAGGAACGGAATCGACGGCATCCGGCCCTTCTTGAAGTAGGCAAGCCCAAACAGCACGGCCATCAGCACGAGGATCAGGAACCCTCCGAGGACCGCGCCGAGAGTGCCGAGGAGGCCCATCAGCTACGGCCCTCCTGGTAACAGTCCGATTCGTTTCGGAGTGTGTCGTTGCATAGTGATTGGACCGATTGTTGGCGGACTGCGGCCGCTCTGTGTCCGGATCGACGTAGGTTACCCCCGGCTGAGCGGGCTGCAGTAGTCGTCACGCTGTCCCTCCATCCGTGCGCGTGCGCCAGCGGAGCCAGAGCCGACGGACGAGGAAGACCAGGTAGGCCCCCGCGCCGATCAGGATCAGCTGCTGTTGGACTCCTGGGTCGATATCCAGACTCGGGAGGATCCGAATCGAGAACAGCGACCAGCCGGCGAACAGCGTCCCCGCGTTGGCCGTCAGAAACGGGATCAACTGCTGGAGCCCTAAGGCTCCGAAGAACCCTGTCGCCCACGCGAACGGCGATTTCAAGATGTCTATTACGCTCATAGCTATGGTCTGCTCACTGGTGCGGCCGCGATGATGATGCGAACGAGCCAGAACAGCCCGACGGTCAGCGCGAGCCCGAGCAGGAAGAGGATCGCCGGACCGGCGAGGCCGCCGTCGCTCGGGATAGATGTCCAAACTGTCTCGATACCCTGCAGGAGTTGGATCCCGCCGAGACCGAGTTCGTCGATCAGGACGTCAGCGAGGTAGCCCGGGATGTCCACGAACGAGAACAAGTCGCACTCGCTTGAGGAGCACCACGGGACGTTCACCGGACTCCCGTCGACGGTGATCTGGCCGGGGACCTCGAAGCCCGCAATCCATCGGGTGAGGTTGATCCCCAGCAGTAACACTGTCAGCACGTACCCGACGAGCGTCGAGAGCAGCACCCCCAGCACGAAGCGACGGGGACTGTTTGCGACGGCTTTGAGATTCGTGAGCCACCCAGGGAGCGAGAGGTCGCCCCAGCTCGAGATGCCTCCGCCGCCGCTGCTCGTCGTGTCATCACTGGTGGATCCGCTGTCGGAGTCCCACGACTCGTCGCCGTCGTCACTGACGTACGCGCCTGAATCAGGAACTGACATCATCGCACCTCCCGAGGGTTACAGCGCATACTTGCGCACCCCCCAGAACACGGTCGCAAGCCCGATGATCAGCCCGAAGGCGAGCAGGAAGCCCAGCGCTGCGTCTGTGACTGACGCTTCTGCGCTTTTGAAGACAGCATCGACGTAGTCGCCTGGTCCATCGATCGTGACGAGATCCATCCCGCGCAGGATCCACGTTCCATCGCCGAACAGCACCGCGACCAAGTCGTTCAGGAAGTCGAATCCTGCGTCGACGAGATCGCTGAGTGCCTGCGCGACCGCGCGGTAGTACGCGATGATCCCGTAGAGGACGGCCATCAGACTCGAGCCGGCGGCCGTCTTCGTCAGCAGCCCGATCTTCACACTGGGCGTGCCACCGTCTTCCTTCCCGACGCGGTCGAAGATCGACCCATCGTCGCCCCAGTTCGTGAGATAGCGGTCGCTATCGGCCACCGCGATCACCTCGCTGTCGGGGGACTGATGGTGCGATCATTATTCTGCGTCGTCGGGTCCGAAGAACGGGACACTTCCCAAGAACGGGACGTCCTGGTCGGTGAGGTCCTGCCAGAGGCTGTAGACCCAGGCTAAGATGAGGACGATCAGGAACGCGATGATGAACCCTCCTGCCTCGGTGCTCAGCCACGCATTCGTTCCCTCTTGGCCGGCGGAGAGAAGTCCTGAGAGGCCGCCGATGAAGTTCGTGTTGAACAGCGTATCGAGTTCTGAAAGGAACCCACTGGCGAAATCACCAAGCCCCGCTGCAGTCGCCCGAACTGGCGCGAGGATCACGTAGATGGCTGCCATAAACACGCCGCCAGATCCGCCCGCAAGGAACTTCGTCAGCGAGTCCGCGTTCCGGGCGGACTCGACGAGCGAACTTGAGCTCGGGACATCACTGTCACTGTCGCTCGAACTCATCGGCTCACACCGCCTTCCGAGCCTTCCGGATGTAGTTCCCGATGATGGCCACGATACCGCCGACGCCACCGACGATCGCACCCCAGATGCCGCCGTTACTACTGGCGTTGCTGAAGAAACCGCCGCCACCGCCGGCGGGGCTCTGCTGCATCGCCGCGACGTCGTCCTGGGTCAGTCGGAGCTGGGAGCGAACGACGATCTCCTGGCCGGGCTGGATCGTGTCGTCGAGGACGTGCGTCTCGTTCTCACCGGAGAACTGTCCCGTGACGTCCATCCACGCGGAGTCGGAGATCTCCGAGAACTTCGTGTCGGAGGTGCCCTCTGCGACCTCGACGCTCACGTAGCGGTCACTCGGGAGCGACTGGTTCACGCGAAGCGAGAGGCCCTGGTGACCCAGGTCGTACGCTTCGGGCACGGACAGGCGCGTGTAGATCGTCGCCTGCTTGTCGTAGGCGGGGTAGGAATTGCCCGCATCGGAGATGGTCGCCTGCGTGTCCGAGGCCGGCAGCGCCGAGCTCGTGTAGTGGACCGGGAAACGCAGGTCGTTGATCGTGACGTTGTTGTCGCCCGCGAAGGTCGGTCCGAGCGAGCCCATCGAGGCGATCGAGACGTCACCGATCGGCTCGGTCACCGTCTCGGTCTCCCACTCGTCGTCCGAGTTCTGATAGTGATGGTCGCCGAACTGCCACTCGCCGGTCTTCTCGGCATTCAGCGCGAAGATCGACGCGTCGACCGTCCCGGTCGCAGACGTGACGCTGATCGACTCGATGTCGTTGAACGTGCCGTCCGAGCCACTGACGGAGTTCGTCGTCAGCTGACCGAACTGCTCCTGCCAGACGTACGTCCCCGTGCCGTTCGCGATGACCGCCGCGTCCCCAGTGACGTCCTGGGAGGTGTTGATCGTCGCCTGCTTGTAGTCGCCGTCGGCGTCGGTGAAGTTCACGTTCACCGCGCCGTCCGCGGAGACCGAGTGAACGACCACACCGATCTGGCCGTACTTCTTGTTCTCGTCACTCGTGATCGAGAAGTTCGAGAACGACGCGGAGTCGCCCGCAGCCGACGTCGTGATCTGGACGGCTTCGACGCCAGGGCCGGTCTCGGTGTCCGAGACCGAGGCACCCGACGTCGTCCACTCGCTCGCCGTCAGCGCCGACACGTCGCTCTTGTCGTGCGGGAACGCTCCGTAGTCGACGGCTTCGATTTCAGCG
>Ga0207732_100437_pt1 | contig 13120 bp, 9 predicted proteins | sample A23P1SouthBayCA_FD_187733 | JGI IMG/M metagenome (GOLD analysis project Ga0207732, IMG submission 187733) | Aerobic enrichment media microbial communities from Eden Landing Ponds, California, USA - A23 P3 (4) (SPAdes) | ecosystem: Environmental > Aquatic > Marine > Unclassified | place...
CCCTCGTGGCCGCCGACGAGGACCGGCGTCCGGTCGAGGCTCCCGTCGTAGTCGCCGACCTCGGGACCCATCAGCCCGCCGCTGGAGAGGACGACGCCGCCGTACCGACGGGGAGTCCGTGCTACGAACTCGGCGACGAGACAGGCGCCCTGTGAGATCCCGAGGACGATCACGCGCTCGCGCCGAACCCCCGCCTTGTGGACCGTCTCGACCGCGTCGGCGACGGCCGCCAGGGCCGAGGAGAGGTCGGGCTCGTTGGCCGCCTCGGGCGCGAGAACCGAGTTCGGGTACCACTGGTTGCGACGCGCCGCGGGCGCGACCAGCGCGAGACCGTGGCGGTAGAACTCGTCGGCCAGCGCGACCGTTCCGTCGGCGCTCCCGCCGCGCCCGTGGACGAGGACGACCGCGACTTCGGCCACGGACAGCGGCGCCCCGGCGGTGACGAGCGGCTGGTCCTGGTGGGGGTCGTCCATCTCACTCCGCTCCCACCGAGGGCCGGAAGCCGGTCGTCGGTGCCGTCTGTGCGTCGAACATCCGTGATACGGTAGGGTTGCCGGCGACTTGTACCCCGCTCTTCGACCGGTCGCCTGCGTTTGCGTCGAGCCCCGGCAGCACCGCCCGGCTCCTCGCACCTTATCCGTCCGAATTCCCTAGTCGAGACACTCGTGCCCGACAGCTACGCGATCGACGCCGACTGGAACGCACTGTACGTCGACGGCGAGTGGGCGGCCGCCGAGAGCGACGAAACGCTCGCCGTCGAAGACCCGTCGACCCGCGAGCAGGTGGCGACGGTCCCCGCCGCAGTCGAGGCGGACGTCGACGCCGCCTACGAGGCGGCCGCCGAGGCCCAGTCCGAGTGGGCGGCGGCACCGCCCGCGCGCCGCGAGGCGGTGATCCAGGACGCCATCGAGGCGTTGCAGTCCCACAGCGACGACATCACCGACCTGCTCGCTCACGAGGCCGGTGGGTCGCAGATCATGGGCGAGACCTCGGTCCAGATCGCGACGGACCAGGCCGGGGAGGCCGCGACGCTCCCTCGGCAGACGAAAGGCGACCACGCCGCCTCGAACGTCCCCGGCAAAGAGCACATCGTCAAGCGGGAACCGCAGGGCGTCGTGACGGTCATCTCGCCGTGGAACTTCCCGCTGAACCTCTCGATGCGCGCGGTCGCGCCGGCGCTGGCGACCGGCAACGCCGTCGTCCTCAAGCCGGCGACGAACACCCCGATCACCGGCGGGCTGCTGTTCGCGAAGCTCTTCGAGGACGCCGGCCTGCCCGCGGGACTGCTCAACGTCGTCACCGGTCGCGGCTCGGCCATCGGCGACCGCGTCGCCGGTCACCCCGAGAGCGACGTGGTCGCCTTCACCGGCTCGACGGAGATCGGCCGCCACGTCGCCGCCACCGCCGGCGAGAACCTGGCCGAGCAGTCGATGGAACTCGGCGGCAACAACGCCCACGTCGTCACCGCCGACGCCGACGTCGAGCGGGCCATCGACAGCGCCACCTTCGGCTCGTTCGTCCACCAGGGACAGGTGTGCATCTCGATCAACCGCCACGTCGTCCACGAGGACGTCTACGACGAGTACGTCGCCGCGCTGGTCGACCGCGCCGAGTCGCTCGCGGTCGGCAGCGCCCACGAGGCCGACACCGTCGTCGGCCCGATCATCGACGAGTCCCAGCGCGACGAGATGCTCGACTACGTCGAGCGGACCGTCGACGCCGGCGCCACCCTCGAAACCGGCGGCGAGACGCTCGACTACGACGGCGTCGACGACTCCCTCGTGGTCGAGCCGACCGTCCTCTCGGACGTGACCAACGACATGCCCGCCGCGTGTAACGAGCACTTCGGCCCCATCGCGCCGGTCGTCCCCTTCTCCGACATCGACGAGGCCGTCGCGATCGCCAACGACACCGAGTACGGCCTGGCGGGGTCGGTCCACGCCGGCGATCTGGGTACCGGGATGGACATCGCCGACCGGATGGAGACCGGGCAGGTTCACATCAACGACCAGCCGATCAACGACGAGGCCCACGTCACGTTCAGCGGCACCGAGGCCTCGGGCGTCGGCGGCTACAACGACGGCGCCATCCTCGAACAGCTGACCGAGACGAAGTGGATCTCCCTGCAGCGCGAGCCCCGCGAGTACCCGTTCTGAGCGGCACTCGGGCCGGCTTCGGCTCGTTCCCGGCCCGGTCGGCACCCGCCCTCGCTAGTCGGCCGCTTGCCCGCCGTCGACGGGGATCGTGACGCCCGTGATGTAGGAGGCGTCGGTCGAACAGAGGAAGGCGACGGCGCCGGCCATCTCCTCCGGTTCGGCGATCCGGTCCATCGGCACGTCACGCATCGCCGACGTGTCGAAGTCGGCGCGGAGGCTCCAGAGCGCCATCTTGATCGTCTGGACGACGGTCCGTATCCGGTCGAGTATCGACGACCCGCCGGACTCGCCCACGATCCCGGACTGGATGTTCGTCTCCGTCGGCCCGGGCGCGATGGCGTTGACCCTGATATCGCGCTCGGCGTACTCCAGCGCGACCGACTTCGTCAGCCCGACCACGCCGTGTTTGCTCGCCGAGTAGCTGGAGAGCCCGCCCATCCCCACGAGGCCGGCCTCGGAGGCGGTGTTGACGATGGCGCCGCCGCCCTGGCGCTCCATGACCTGCAGTTCGGCCTTCATGCACGCCCAGATGCCCTTGAGGTTGATATCGACGATCCGGTCCCAGTTGGCCTCGCTGATGCCCGTCGTCTCCACGAAGTCGGTGAGGACGCCCGCGTTGTTGTGCGCGAAGTCGAGGCGCCCGTAGGTGTCGACGGTGGCGTCGACCATCCGCTCGACCGAGTCGGTGTCGGACACGTCGACCTCGACGAAGACGGCGTCGCCGCCGGCGTCTTCGATCAGGTCGACCGTCTCGCGGCCGCCCTCGACGTCGATATCGGCGACGACCACGTTCGCGCCCTCCTCGGCGAACCGGAGCGCCGAGGCGCGTCCGATACCCGAGCCCGCTCCGGTGACGAGTGCCGTCTTTCCGGCAAAACCCTTCATATCTCGTTGATTTCGTCGGCGAGTCACTCAAGTGTATCCCCTGCCGGAGGTCGCCGTCTCACCGTATCGGCGACAGCTCTGTGCCACGAGTTACCGCACGAACGCACCGAGCGGAGCCTTTATTGCCTCCGGGAGAACAGGATAGAGTACAATGTCCAATACAGAGGGCACGTCGGCTTCGCCGGCGGATCGAGTTCTTCCAGGGTACTTTAAATAGTACCTCGGAAGTTCACGAGGCACGTATTTTCGACACCACGCTCCGCGACGGGGAGCAGTCACCACGCACGTCGTTCTCCTACGAAGACAAACGGGAGATAGCGGCGGTGCTGGACGACATGGGCACGCACGTCATCGAGGCGGGCTTCCCGGTCAACTCCGACGCGGAATTCGAGGCCGTTCGCGACATCGCGAACTCGACCTCGACGACGACCTGCGGGCTGGCGCGGGTCGTCGAGAAAGACGTCGAAGCGGCACTGGACTCCGGTGTGGAGCTGGTTCACGTGTTCGTCTCGACGAGCGACGTACAGCTGGAGGACTCCATGCACGCGACCCGCGAGCAGGCCGTCGAGCGCGCCGTCCAGTCGGTCGAGCGCGTCAAAGAGGCGGGGGTCGACTGCATGTTCTCGCCGATGGACGCCACCCGGACGGACGAGGCGTTCCTGATGGAGGTCGTCGACGCCGTCAGCGAGGCGGGCACCGACTGGATCAACATCCCGGACACCTGCGGGGTGGCGACGCCCACGCGGTTCCGCGACATGATCGCGAAGGTCGTCGACCGCACGGACGCGGACATCGACGTGCACACGCACGACGACTTCGGGCTGGCGGCGGCCAACGCGCTGTCGGGCTTCGAGGCGGGCGCCGCCCAGGCGCAGGTCTCGGTCAACGGCATCGGCGAGCGCGCGGGCAACGCGGCCTACGAGGAGGTCGTGATGGCCCTGGAGTCGCTGTACGACGTGGACACGGGGATCGACACGACCCGAATTACGGAGATCTCCCGGATCATCGAGGGCAAGAGCGACATCCCGGTGCCGGCGAACAAGCCGGTCGTCGGCCGCAACGCCTTCTCCCACGAGAGCGGGATCCACGCGGCCGGCGTCATCGAGAACTCCGACACGTTCGAGCCGGGGGTCATGACCCCGGAGATGGTCGGGGCCTCGCGCGAACTCGTCCTGGGCAAACACACCGGCCAGCACTCGGTGCGCGAGCGGCTGGTCGAGGCGAGCTACGAGCCCACCGACGAGGAGGTGCGCGAGATCACCCGGCGCGTCAAGGAGTTCGGCGCGGACGACAACCGCGTCACCATGGAGGTCCTGGAGGAGTTCGCCCAGGACGTCGGCGTCGACCGCGAGGTCGACGAAGAGGAGGTCCGGGCGTAGGACGATGCCCGCCTCCACGGCCGCCGAGCGCACACAGCGAGAGCTACCGTCGCCGCGAGCGGCGCCCTCCCGCCGCCGAACGGTCGGGAGCGCGCTCCGGACACGGAAAATTTATTGCCGCCGGTGTACACGTGTCCGTACTGATGACACCGACCGCTGGCGTCGAGGCGACCGAACTCGCGTCCAGCGGCGCGCTTCGCGGTATCGTAGGGGCTCCCTAGCCCCCACACCTACAGCAGTTCATTCTCGGCGGACGCATCGGTTCGACGCGGAGCGGATTCGACGACCACACCACCACACATGAGCGAGCAAACACCAGTGTCGCCTCCAGAGGGCGAACGGACGGACACCGAGGAACAGACGACGGAGACAACGGCGGACGAGGCGGGCGCGACGACGAACGACACCGTGTCGACGGGCGCGGAGTCGGTCGTCGCGGCGCTCGAACAGGCCGGCGCGGAGACGCTGTTCGGCGTCCAGGGCGGGGCGATCATGCCCGTCTACGACGCGCTGTACGACTCCGAGGAGCTGACCCACATCACGATGGCCCACGAGCAGGGGGCCTCGCACGCGGCGGACGCCTACGGCATCGTCTCGGGGAAACCGGGCGTCTGCCTGGCGACCTCCGGGCCGGGCGCGACCAACCTCGTGACCGGCATCGCCGACGCGTCGATGGACTCGGACCCGATGATCGCGCTGACCGGGCAGGTCCCGACGAACTTCGTCGGCAACGACGCCTTCCAGGAGACCGACACCGTCGGCGTCACCCAGCCGGTCACCAAGCACAGCTACTTCGCCGACGACGCCGACACGGTCGGCACCGAGGTCGGCGAGGCGTTCGCGCTGGCCGACGAGGGGCGCCAGGGCCCGACGCTGGTCGACCTGCCCAAGGACGTGACCCAGGGCGAGACCGACGCGTTCCCGGGCGAGGCGGAGACGCCCGACACGTACAACCCGCCGACGGAGGCCGACGAGGCGGCGGTCGACGCGGCCGCCGGCGCGCTGGCCGACGCCGAGCGCCCGGTCGTCCTCGCGGGCGGTGGCGTCATCAAGGCCGACGCCAGCGACGAACTCCGGCAGTTCGCCACCGACTACGAGATTCCGGTCGTCACGACGATGCCCGGGATCGGATCCTTCCCGGAGGACCACGAGCTCTCCCTGGAGTGGGCCGGGATGCACGGCACGGGTTACGCCAACATGGCGATCACGAACACCGACTGCATGCTCGCGGTCGGGACCCGTTTCGACGACCGCCTGACCGGCGACGTCGAGACGTTCGCACCCGACGCCGACATCGTCCACGTCGACGTCGACCCCGCCGAGATCAGCAAGAACATCGAGGCGGACTACCCGCTGATCGGCGACGCCAAACAGGTCCTGCGCCAGCTCGACGACGCGATGCCCGTCGCCTACGAGGCGACCGATAGCTCGCCCGAGGCCTACGCGGAGTGGCGCGAGCAGTGCCAGACCTGGAAGGACGAGTACGCGATGACCTACGACACGCCGGAGGACGAGCCGCTCAAGCCCCAGTACGTGGTCGAGCGGTTCTCCGAGCTCGCCGCCGACGACGCCATCGTCACGACCGGCGTCGGCCAACACCAGATGTGGGCCAGCCAGTTCTGGACGTTCACCGAGCCCCGGACCTGGGTCTCCTCCCACGGACTGGGCACGATGGGCTACGGCGTCCCCTCCGCGATCGGCGCGAAGATCGCCGCGCCGGACCAGGAGGTCGTCTGCTTCGACGGCGACGGCTCCTTCCTGATGACGGTGCAGGAGCTCTCGGTCGCGGTGCGGGAGGACCTCGATATCACGTACGTCGTCCTGAACAACGAGGCGGTCGGGATGGTCCGCCAGTGGCAGGACGGCTTCTACGAGGGCCGCCGGATGGCCTCGGAGTACCCGTGGATCCCGCAGTTCGACATGCTCGCCGAGGCGTTCGGCGCGCGCGGGTTCCGCCTGGAGGACCCCGAAGAGGTCGACGAGGTCATCGAGAAGGCGCGCAACTACGACGGTCCGGCGGTGATCGACGCGATCATCGACCCGGCCGAGAACGTCTATCCGATGGTCCCCAGCGGCGGGGACAACGGACTGTTCGCACTGAACGGCGACCAACTGGGTGATCTCTGAGATGACGCAAGGCATGGACGGCCCCCATCCCGACGAACGGATGCGACCGGCGGGCCGACGGAACTCGCAGGGCATTCGCATCGATCCGGAAGCCGAAGCCACGCACCAGCCGCGCAAGGCGGTGCTGTCGACGCTGGTGAACCACGAGCCGGGCGTCCTCGCGGAGGTCTCCGGCCTGTTCAGCCGTCGGCAGTTCAACATCGAGAGCCTGACGGTCGGCGCGACCGACGACCCCGAGGTCGCCCGGATGACGATCGTCATCGAGGAGCCCGAGCCCGGCGTCGACCAGGCGAAGAAACAGCTGGAGAAGCTCGTGCCGGTCATCTCCGTCGAGGAACTGGAACCGGAGGCGGTCCAGCGCGAGCTGATCCTCGTGAAGGTCAGCGGCGAGCAGCCCGACGACGTGAACGCCGTCGCGGACATGTACGACGGCAACGTCGTCGACGCCTCGCCCGAGGCGATCACGATCGAGATCACCGGGAGCCAGCAGAAGATCGAGGCGGCGGTCGAGGCGTTCGACCAGTTCGACGTGCAGGAGGTCGTCCGGACGGGCGCGGCGGCGGTCGAGCGCGGCGCGGACGCGCTCGAAGACACCCGACGGAAAACGGAGACGATATCAGAGGCGGGCGAGACCCCTCAGACAGCTACAGATGACTGACGACTTCACCGTACCCGTCTACGACGACGGCGACGCCGACGCATCGCACATCGAGGACAAGACCGTGGCCGTCCTGGGCTACGGCAGCCAGGGCCACGCGCAGGCCCAGAACCTCGCCGACAGCGGGGTCGACGTGGTCGTCGGCCTCCGCGAAGGGTCGGCCTCCCGCGACGAGGCCGAAGCCGACGGGCTGCGCGTCGCGGTGCCGGACGACGCCGTCGCCGAGGCGGACATCACCGTGATGCTCGTCCCGGACACCGTCCAGCCGGCCGTCTTCGAGGCCGTCAAGGACGGCCTGGACGAGGGCGACACGCTCCAGTTCGCCCACGGGTTCAACGTCCACTACGGGCAGATCGAGCCGCCGGAGGGCGTCGACGTGACGATGGTCGCCCCGAAGAGTCCCGGCCACCTCGTCCGCCGCACGTACAAGCGCGGCGAGGGCACGCCGGGCCTCATCGCCATCGAGCAGGACGCGACGGGCGAGACCAAGGAGGAGGCGCTGGCCTACGCGCAGGCCATCGGCTGCGCCCGCGCGGGCGTCATCGAGACGACGTTCCAGGAGGAGGTCGAGACCGACCTGTTCGGCGAGCAGGCCGTCCTCTGCGGCGGCGTCACCGAGATGGTCAAGGCCGGCTTCGAGACGCTCGTCGACGCGGGCTACGCGCCGGAGATGGCCTACTTCGAGTGTCTCAACGAGCTGAAGCTGATTGTCGACCTGATGTACGAGGGCGGCCACATGGAGATGTGGAACTCCGTCTCCGACACCGCCGAGTACGGCGGGCTCACGCGCGGCGAGGAGATCATCGACCGCGACGGCTTCGACGAGATCCTCGAAGGCGTCCAGAACGGCGAGTTCGCCCGCGAGTGGATCAACGAGAACCAGGCCCACCGGCCGGCCTACAAGCAGTACCGAGACGCGGAAGCCAACCACCAGATCGAGGAAGTCGGCGGGCGCCTGCGCGAGCTGTTCGCGTGGGCCGACGAGGAGTAGCGAGCGGACACAGAGACAGATGACCGAGGATTCGAACGACACGACAGACGCGACACGAACGAGGGAGACGACCACCGCGACCGTCGGCGACGGCGCCCCGAAGGCGACGATGGCCGAGTTCAGCCACACCAACCCCCACACCGGGAAGCCCTTCGGCGACGAGTTCGCCTTCCAGCGGGGGCCGACGGTGGCCGCCGACGGCGGACGTGCGGACGCCGAGGACGAACCGGCGCAGACGATGAGCGAGGTCGACCACGAACACCCCGACGACGACGCGGCCGACGCGAACCGCGTCTTCCAGCGGGGCAACGAGCGACAATCGGACTCAGTATGAGCAAGGGTACACTGTACGACAAGGTCTGGGATCGGCACAAGGTAACGACGCTGCCAAACGGGCAGGACCAGCTGTTCGTCGGGCTGCACCTCATCCACGAGGTGACGAGCCCGCAGGCGTTCGGCATGCTCCGCGAGCGCGACATCGAGGTCGCGCGACCGGACCTGACGCTCGCGACGGTCGACCACATCGTGCCGACGGCCGACCAGTCACGGCCCTACGGCGACGACGCCGCGGAGAACATGATGTCCGAACTGGAGGAGAACGTCCGCGACGCGGGCATCGAGTTCCTCGACCCGACCAGCGGCGAGCAGGGAATCGTCCACGTCGTCGGCCCGGAGCAGGGGCTCACCCAGCCCGGCAAGACCATCGTCTGTGGCGACTCCCACACCTCCACGCACGGCGCGTTCGGCGCGCTCGCGTTCGGGATCGGGACCTCCCAGATCCGCGACGTGCTCGCCACGCAGACCATCGCGATGGAGAAGCAGAAGGTCCGCAAGATCCAGGTCGACGGCGAACTCGGCGAGGGCGTCGAGGCCAAGGACATCATCCTGGAGATCATCCGTCGCCTGGGCACCGAGGGCGGCGTCGGCTACGTCTACGAGTACGCCGGCGAGGCCATCGAGACCCTCGACATGGAGGGGCGGATGTCCATCTGTAACATGTCCATCGAGGGCGGCGCTCGCGCGGGGTACGTCAACCCCGACGAGACCACCTTCGAGTGGCTCGAAGAGACCGACTACTTCCAGGAGCACCCCGAGAAGTTCGACGAGCTGAAACCGTACTGGGAGTCCATCAGCAGCGACGCCGACGCGGAGTACGACGACGTGGTCCGCATCGACGCGAGCGAGCTGGACCCCGTCGTCACGTGGGGCACCACGCCCGGCCAGGGCATCGGTATCCACGACCCGATCCCGGCGCCCGAGGACCTGGCCGACGACAAGGTCGACACGGCCCGGCGCGCCCAGGAGCACATGCGCGTCGAGCCCGGCGAGACGATGGCCGGCTACGACATCGACGTGGCCTTCCTCGGCTCGTGTACCAACGCCCGCCTGCCGGACCTGCGCCGCGCGGCCCGCATCGTGAAGGGTCGCCAGGTCGCAGACGACGTGCGCGCGTTCGTCGTCCCCGGCAGCCAGCGCGTCCAGCGGCAGGCCGAGGAGGAAGGCCTGAAGGACATCTTCGAGGCGGCCGGCTTCGACTGGCGCAACGCCGGCTGTTCGATGTGTCTCGGCATGAACGAGGACCAGCTGGAGGGCGACGAGGCGTGTGCCTCCTCTTCCAACCGCAACTTCGTCGGCCGCCAGGGCTCGAAGGACGGTCGGACCGTCCTGATGAACCCGCGGATGGTCGCTGCGGCGGCGATCACCGGGGAAGTCTCTGACGTGCGCGACCTGGAGGAGGTGCAGGTGGCATGACCGACGCCACCGAGGACATCCCGTCGGTCGACTACGTCGAGGGGACGGCCATTCCGATCCGCGGCAACGACATCGACACCGACCAGATCATCCCGGCGCGGTTCATGAAGGTCGTCACCTTCGACGGGCTGGGTCAGTTCTCCTTCTTCGACCTGCGCTTCGACGACGACGACAACGAGAAAGACCACCCGATGAACGAGGAGCGCTTCCAGGACGCCAACGTCATGGTGGTCAACAACAACTTCGGCTGCGGTTCCTCGCGCGAGCACGCCCCGCAGGCGCTCATGCGCTGGGGCATCGACGCCATCATCGGTGAAGGGTTCGCGGAGATATTCGCGGGCAACTGCCTCGCGCTCGGCATCCCGACCGTCACCGCCGACCACGAGACGATCAACGCGCTCCAGCAGTGGGTCGACGACAACCCCGACGGCGAGATCGAGGTCGACGTGCGCGCCGAGACCGTCACGTACGGCGGCAACGAGATCAACGTCAGCGTCGACCGCGCCCAGCGCGAGGCCCTCGTCGAGGGCAACTGGGACACGACCGCGCTGATGAAGGCCAACCAGAACGCGATCAACGAGACCGCGGACTCCCTGCCGTATCTCGAATCGGCGGACTGAGCGACGCGACCGGCCCCGGCGAGTCGGACGCCCTTTTGCGGTCTGTACCGCTCCGAACCGTCCATCACGTACCGATCTCACGACCGCGGAGGACCGCCTCCGCGCAGCCGTGACTGTCGGGTCGGAGATCGAGCCGGAAGTCCTCGCCGCAACGGCCGTCAGTCGTCGTCGGCCGCGGCGCCCAGGTCGTCGCCGTCGCCGCTGCCCAACGCGGGGTCGTCACCGTCGCCCAGCGCGGGGTCGTCGCCGCCGTGTTCGCTCCCGTCGTCGACGGTGAACTCGTCGAGTTGCTCGCGCAGTCGGTCGGCCAGGTCGTCGAGTTCGTCGGCGGTGCCGGCCATCTGCGTCGCGGTCATCGTCTGCTGTTCGGCGGCGGAGGCGACCTCCTGTGCCTCCGAGCGGGTCTCGCGGCTGGCGTCGGCAACGTCGTCGGCCATCGCGACGACCTCCTGTGCGGACGCGGCCTGCTCGTCGGTGGCGTCGTTGATCGACTGGACGCCGGTGTTGGCCTCCTCGACGTGGTCGGCGATCTCCTCCAAGGTGCGCAGGCTCTCGTCGATGGTCTCGCGGCCGTCCGCGACGGCCTCGTGCATCTCGCGCATGTCGCCGACGGTCTCGGCGGTCGAGGACTCGACGCCGTCGATGAGGCCGGCGATCTCGTCGGTCGCCTCGCTCGTCTCCTCGGCGAGATGTTTGACCTCGTCGGCGACGACGGCGAAGCCCTCGCCGGCCTCGCCGGCGCGAGCGGCTTCGATGGAGGCGTTCAGGGCGAGGACGTTCGTCTGCTCGGCGATGTCGTCGATGAGGGTGACGATCTCGTCGATCTGGTTGACCTCTGCCTCCAGGCGCTCCATCTCGTCGACGGTCGCGTCGGCCTGGTCCTCGATGGTCTCCATCATGTCGATCGAGTCTTCGGCCAGATCGGTCCCCTCGCGGGCGTCGACGGCGGCCTCGGCGGAGAGCTCGGCCACTTCGTCCGAGGAGGAGGCGATCTCCTCGACGGTGGCCGACAGATCGTTCATCTCGCCGGAGACCTCTTCGAGGCTCCCGGTCTGCTCGGCCGCGCGGGCGGCGATCCCCTCGATGGACTCGGCCACTTCGCGACTGGCCGAGGAGACCTCGTTCGACCCGCGCGAGACCTGTTCGCTGACGCCGGCGACCTCGTCGCTGAACCGTTTGATGTCGACGACGGTGTCCTCGAGTTCGCCGAGCATGTCGTTGAACTCGGTGGCGATGGTCCGCATCGCGTCGCTGTCGCGCGCCTCGTCCATCCGCGCGGTCAGGTCGCCGTCGGCGGCCCGTTCGAGCACGCCCGCGGCCTCCTCGGCCTGCCGTTGCAGGTCGGCGGCGAGCGCTTCGGCCTCCTCGCGGGCGGCCTCGGCCTCGCTGCGGGCCTCGTCCAGATCCGCGACGAACGCCTCGGTGTTCTCGTGCATCGTGGTCAGCGCGGCGCCCAGCCGGCCGGGCACGTCCTCGTCGAGGACGGGCGCGTCGAACTCCTGGTCGGCGAGCGCGTCGGCCTGGGCGGCGGCCGTCGAGATGTTCCCGTGCATCTCCTCGAAGGCGGTGACCATCTCGCCGATCTCGTCGTTGTCGGCGTCGACGTCTAACTCCTCGTCGAACTCGCCGCGAGCGAGTCGCTGGGCGTGGTCGCGGACCTGCTCGATCGGTTTGGCGAAGTACCGCGCGAGCCCGTAGCCGGTCGCGACGACGCCGACGAGGATGGCGCCGAGGATGAGCAGGATGGTCTGTCGGGTCGAGGAGGTTTCCTCGCGGAGCTGCGCGCCGAGGGCGGCCGCGGGGTCGGTCACGTCGGACTCGGGGACGGTCGCCACCATCGTGTACGTCCGTTCACCCATGTCGAGCGGGCGGAAGCCGATGTACCGCTGGGCCTCACTGGAGCCGTTCCCGAGGCTGTACGTCGCCATCCCGGCTTCGCCCTGGAGCATCCGATCGCTGACGATGGTCGCCAGCGAGTCGCCGAGCGCCCCCTGCGCGAGGTTCGCCTTCTCCCGCAGCAGCGACTCGCGCGGGTAACTGACGAGTTCGCCCCGGTCGTTGACGATGTAGAGGTAGCCCGACTCGGCCACGGTGACGCTGTTGGTGATGTTGGTGACGTGGTAGTAGTTGAACTCCGCGGCGAGGACGCCCGCCAGGCGACCCTCGTGGTACACTGGCGTCGCGAGCATGTTGCGCTGTTCGCCGTCTCGCATCGTTATCTCGCCGACGACGACCCGACCGGGGCGGGCGCTCTTCGCCCGGGAGAACCACTCGGCGTCGGCGTAGGAGGTGCTGTCCTCCGAAACGCTGGCCGAGCCGTCGTCGGAGTGAGTGACGCTGACGACCTCGCGGCCGTCGGCGTCGGTCAGGTGGAGGCTCCGGTAGGCCTGGGCGTCCCGGCCGTCGACCGTCATCGTCTGGGTCCAGAGCGCGCTCTCGAAGGAGCCCGCGATGTTCGACCGGGCCTCGGCGACGTTGCCCCGGCGGAACTCGTCGGCGAAGACGCCCGGTGCGATCACCCAGTCGAACCGGTCGTAGTAGGTGTAGGAGAC
>Ga0207732_100443_pt1 | contig 12998 bp, 14 predicted proteins | sample A23P1SouthBayCA_FD_187733 | JGI IMG/M metagenome (GOLD analysis project Ga0207732, IMG submission 187733) | Aerobic enrichment media microbial communities from Eden Landing Ponds, California, USA - A23 P3 (4) (SPAdes) | ecosystem: Environmental > Aquatic > Marine > Unclassified | place...
CCGCAGGGGCCCTCCGGGGTGGGCTACAGATCACACGTAGTGCCTGCGGGTGCGTCCACGACGTCGTCCACGTCCGGGGGCGCGCGACCGCCGTCCGTGAGTGGTTCGCGCGTGGGCGTCTGTTCGCGGTATCGACAGCCGACGCAGACGCCCTCGTGGAGGTACTTCCGGGCGATGTCGTCGCCGCCACTACCGAGATAGCCCGCCAAGTTGTCTGGTCGACGGATGCACGCGAGACGCTCGCGTTCGGGGTAACTGGAGGCACAGGAGTCACGTGGCAATTCCCGGGTCTGGCGAGTTCCGGCGCTGCGGCGTTCTCCTCACTCGCAACGGATGGTGAACGGATGTTCATCTGTGAGGGTCACGAGCAACAGGAACTCTTCGTCGTCTATGCATTGCGTGCCTCGACCGGCGGGATCGAATGGGTCGTCCGAGACTCGCTCTCTGACCGAAACGTTGCAACAGCGTCCCCCGCAGAATTCAGACTCTGCCAGCCCGTCGTCGCCGGCGACACCCTGGTTGTTGGGTACGGAATCGCCCCGGATCAAGAAACCGGCCACGGGGAACTGATTGCACTCTCGACGAGTGACGGGCGCGAGCGCTGGCGAATCGATCTTTCGGTTGCTCCCAGAGATGCCGCCGTTACTGCCGATCGTATCTACGTGGGCGGCCAGAAGAGAGGGATCCTCGCTTTCGCTACGGACTGACTTCCCTCCAGCGGTTAATTACCTAAAACTCAGGCGCTAATGCCCCGTCCTCAAGGAGCAACACAGGGAGCGAAGCGACCGAGTAGCGCAGTAGGGCGGAGATACAGCGCCGTCATCGTCTCACAGACACTCCGCAACGACAGGCCCACAGGCCAACCAACACGTTTATTTGTCCCGACAATGTATCTACATCGTATATGGGACAGTTCACAATCAACGGCCACGAAGTCGTGGACGGCGACGTGAAAGCCACCGGCAACGGCGCTCACGTCTACGTCCCGAAACGCTGGCGTGGCGCGGACGTGAAAGTCGTCCGCACATCCGACCCTACCGACGAATAGATGAACTACAACTACAGGTATCGGCTGAACCCGTCCGACGACCACCGAGAGCGATTACCGTGGACTGTCGATACCTGTAGGCAGGTCTACAACCATTTCCTCTACCGTCTCAATAGACACGACGATACGTCGTCGCACTCCGAGCAGAAGCGTCTGCCGAACCTGAAAGACTGGTGGACCGACCTGCAAGACGTTCACTCGAAGGTGCTACAAAAGGTAGTGCAACGCCTGTACGACAACCTCTCGACGCTCAAAGGCCGGAAGCAGAACGGCTACAGCGTCGGGGAATTGAAGTGGAAAGCACCGGGCGAATACCAATCGTTCACCTACAGTCAGTCCGGCTTTAAACTCAAAAACACGAGTGGTCGGACCCGACTGTGGCTCTCGAAGATTGGTGACATCCCCATCACGTTCCACCGCGACCTGCCCGACGACGCCACCATCAAGACCGTCACGGTCAAACGCGAACCCACTGGGGAGTGGTACGCCATCCTCGGCGTCAAAACCTCTGACGACCCACCCGAGAAGCCCGACGAAGTGACTGACGCAGTTGGCATCGACGTGGGAATCCTGAAATACGTCCACGACAGCGACGGGACCGCCGTCGAGTCGCCGGACCTTTCCGATGAGCGCGAACGATTGGAACGCGCTCAACGCAACCTCTCGCGGAAAGAACACGGCTCGAACAACTGGGAGGAACAACGCAAGACGGTCGCTCGACGCCACGCCGACTTAAAGCGCAAGAGACGTGATTTCTTGCACAAACTCTCGTCGTACTACGCCCGCGAGTACGACCTTGTGGCGGTCGAGGACTTGGATGCGAAGGGACTGGTCGAACTCCCCGGCAACTCTCGGAACCGAGCCGGGGCCTCGTGGGGGACGTTCCTCAGAATGCTCGAATATAAGTGCGAACGCGAAGGCACGCACTTCGTCGCCGTAGATCCCCGAGGCACGACCAAAGAGTGTGCGTCGTGTGGGACGGAAACAGACAAACCGCTGTGGGTGCGTGAGCATTCGTGTCCGTCGTGTGGGTTCAAGGCGGACAGAGACGCGAATGCGTCGTGGAACATCCTTTCTCGCGGTTTCGAACAAGTAGGGACGGGCTGTCCCGAATCAACGTCCCCAGAAATCGAAGATTTCTGGTGTACGAACGAATCGCGCAGCGGTTCGTTAACGCCTGTGGAGACTGCGCTCCCTACGGACACCGATTCGGTGTCTGCAAAGCGCGTCGTGGAAGCAGGAAGCCCCACCCTCAAGGAGCGAACCGCGTCAGCGGTGAGCGAGTAGGGTGGGGAGGAAGTCACAAGCTCCATTACGGCGCGACGCAACCGGACCCGCCCCGCACGCTGGACGATGGGACGATTCGTCGGTACGATAACTCGCATGAGGATACGAAAGGACACGAACTGCACGTTGCACCGGACCCCGACCCAGACATCATCACGTTCCCCGGGATGGTCGAACTCTGGGAACGGTTCTGGAGCGAGATTCCGAAATCCGAGTTTGGGGTTAAATGAGGCCATCACATACGGTGATATATATGAACGATACCACGCCACCACTGCACCCGATGGAGCGCGAACAGCTACGGGCCGAATCAACCCTCGTCGTGACCGTGAAGTCGTCCAGTGAGTTCCACGACGACGTCACCGACGGGATCGAGACGCTCGAACGGGGCGACGCGGTGGATTCCCCGCCGACGCTCTCGTTCACCAGCTACGACGATCTGATGGAGACGCTGACGCCACGTGTTCTCGATCTTATCGAAGCCATCCGCCAAGATGAGCCAGCCAGCATCAACGAGACCGCACGGGTCGTTGACCGGGACGTGAAGAACGTCCACGAGGAACTCAGTCGGCTTGCCCAGTTGGGCATTATTTTCTTCGAGGAAGACGGCCAGCGTAAGCGGCCGGTCGTCTGGTTCGACGAACTCGTCATCAACCTTCCGTTCGATCCAGAGGCTGGCGATACGGCCACTGCCGCACCATAACTGGTCTGTGTCGATTCACCCAGTTTCAGGCGTTCCCCCTCAATCCCGTGGCCGGTAATGGTGAAGGTCGTCCTTTGCGCCTGGGTGGCTTGGCAGATTGAGTTGCGTGATGTGTTCATACCGAGCGTTGAGGACGTCGAAGAACTGCATATCCGCGAACCCTTTGAAACCCTCTCCGGGTCGTTCGCCGATGTAGATGACGTCCCCATCGTGGAGGAGGAGCGACTCGTAGGCCATCGGACCGACCGGTGGCCAGCAGAGCACGAGCGTCTCTCTTTCACCGTACTCTAGCAAGACGTCTTGATCGCCCGATTTGACCGGGAACCATGGGTTGAGGACGGGGTCGACATCGTAGGCAGTGATGTCGGCACCGCGCTTGTCCAGTTCGTACGCCCAGTATCCCTTCCACGCGCCCAATTCGACGAGCGGCCCTTGCTCACGAAGATATTCGAGTGCCTCGCGTGTCGGAATCGCGAACGCGTACTCCGCAATCAGCCGCTGTTGGATGTTCATCTCCCACTCCGCTGAGATGGGCATGACGGTGTCACGCTCACGTTTGCGCCGCTCAAGTTTCGTGAGGGCCTCTTGGATCGCTGCGATGTACTCGATGGTGTCGTCCTCGCTGCGGACGGTTTCGACGAAGTCCGTCCACGAGACGGAGATCGACTCTGGTTTCCGGTCGCGATAGCGGTCGCTCATCGCCTCAGGATCACCACCGCGCTTGCTGATCTCGTCACGTGGATACTCGCTCATCGTTCAGGGACTGTCGTCGGATCCGGGCCGGCCTCAACGACCACTAATCCACCGTTCACCCTAGCAACTACAAGTTTTTTCTGTCGGTCCTCCTCGGACCTGTTACGTGCCGGAATTGACCCCCCACGACTTACCTTCACGTGGGTTGCGTTCAGAGTATGGAGTGTCCGGACTGTGGTGGATCGTTCGTTTCCCGGGAGATCGGCCCTGAGTGGCCACCATCCACACCACTCGCCGACGCAATTCTCGATACGGAGCAGGGCGACCACGTCGTGTTCCACCGACAGTGTTGGACGTGTGGGTGGAGTGAGGATCGCCATGTCGAGATAACAGCGATCGAGACGGAGCACGGCGACCCAGAAATCGTCGAGCGCCAACAGAAACAACGCGAAATCGTGGACGAACTCGAAGAAATCGAGGACGCCGAGGCACTCGCATCGATCCTCCAATACGTCCGTCAACAACAGTCTGGGGGCGACTCAGAGCCATCTTCACCAGAGGACGACACGTGATCAGACAGCGGGCCCGAGCCCTCGCGGAACAGGCCGAGGAGCGCGGCGTCACGACGGGCGTTCATCTGGCCGGGTTCGCAGCGGTCTGTCTCTACAGAGCCGGTCGCAAGGAGGGCCGATGGTTGACCCAATCCGGGGCCGATAAAGGCGCTAATATCTCACCGACAACGGTTCGAAACCATCGAGACACACTACAACAGCTGAACGATGAGCACATAGTGGGAACCAAGAGCAATACGGAGAAACGAGAAGTATCTACACAAGCAGAGGGTAGATAAGCGTTGTAACAGAGGATATCGACAATGGATGAGGACCCGGAATCAATCAGCTATCTATCGGCTGCTGATATCCGTGACATCCACGAGTTGATTGTGGAGTCAAATGCGGAGACAACCGCTGGTGTCGCCTCGCCAGGCGATATTGAATACACCGTTGAACATATTCAGGAAGGCCATTTCGGCCAGGTTCCCGAGTCGCTCCACGAGAAGGCATTTCAGCTGTTGCGGCTCATTGCGGCAAATCATCCATTCGTCGATGGCAACAAGCGAACGGCCCTTATGTCGACCCGAATTTTCTACGCGCTGAATGGCCGCCGTTTTGACTACGATCGGGAGGTCAAAGAGATCCTGAAGGCGCTCGCCACAGATGAGGCCGGTGTCGATGAGGACGATATACTTGTGTATCTGCGAGCGCACACAGAACCGCTGGCACCGGAATACGGGGCGACCATCAACCTGTGGCTGGCACGTATTGAGGGCACAGATCAGCTACCGATGGACCACGACACGGTCGATCAGGAATCCAACGAACCGAACGATTATGACGACGACCCCCATAGTGAGGAGTAAGGATGGCCGCTGAAAGTGAGCAGCCCGAGATTCCCGATGAGCTGTCCTCCGAGGAGGCACGGCAGTATCTCATTCGGTTCCTCGGTCGGCAGGACCTCGACGAACACGAGGAAATTTACGACGAACTCGCGACTGAGTAGGACTATCTTTCTTCGAGGAGAGAATTCCGGTCTTCAGGCCGGGCGTGAATCCGCCAACGCCTCCACAACCCACGTTCTGACGCTAAGATGGATATTTAAGTACCATCGAGTCGTAGTGTGACGTACACCGAGGCGGTCTCACCGCCACCTAAATGCACAATATCGGGACTCCGAGGACCAGAACGTTCGAGACACCTTCTCGAACCGCTGTGGTGTCTCGGTCAAGATAACTCCGAGTCCCCCTGCCGGGGATAGGAGTAACGGCGGCATGGCCCTGCCATCGGCCCGTCATACCGACGAGTCGTCAACCAGCAAATATCCCAACCCAGCGTTGCGGTGCGAACGTGGGAAGCCTCGCCGTTTACGGCGAGGAGGAGGTCACCTCTTAGCTGCGGATTCTACGTACTGCAATCGTATCGTGGCTTCTCTCAGCGTGGGTCCCCCCGCTCCGAAGCGAAAGCGGGGTCGGCGTATCGATTGTCCCAATCGTACTGGAACATCGCCCATGCACATCGATGTAACCGAGAACACGGTTCGAGATGTCTGCACGGACGCGGTCTTCGAACGTGGCGAACGATATCTTTCCGAGAGCCACATCCACGAAATCCACCGTGTCGACACGACCGTCACCGCCGTCGTGAGCGGTAGCTGTCAGTACGATGTCCGTGTTGATCTCGCGGTCGACGGGTTTGCCCCGTGGTGCGATTGTCCGTACGACGGGCCGGGAGCGTGCAAGCACGCCGTCGCTGTGTTGCTTCAGTGTGTTGACGACCCCCCTCCGGACGAAGGCGACCAACTCGACGCCGCACTCGATGGCGCCGATGTCGACGAACTCCATGCCTTCCTGCGTGAAGAACTCGCGACCGATGCGAATCTCCGTGGTCGGTTTCTCGCCCGCGTCGGCGAGCCGACGGGACAGTCGGCTGACGAGCTTCGCACCTCGATCGACCGGCAGTTCGAAAAGACGAACCCTGCGTACCATGTCGTCTTCGAGCCGGTCGACTTCACGCAGTGGTTCGATCTCGCGAACGAGTACCGCGAACAGGAGCGGTACGCGTCGGCGGCGACCGTCTACCGGGCACTCGTCGAGTTGCTCGACGAAAACATGGAGCGCGTTGATGGCGCATACGACCACTTTTCGAATGCGTTCACTCGAGCACTCGATGGATACGTTGAATGTGTCGCGGCCGCGGAGCGCGACGGCGACGCAGTCGCGGATGCCCTCGCATTCCTCACCGAACGGGCGATGTCGGGAACGCCGTTCCTCGCGGAACACTTCGAGCAGGCCGCGGTCGAACTTCAAGAAATGGTAGAGATAGCCGAAGAGAATGCCGATACCGCTCGCGAACGCGACCTCTAGGACGCGTCCATAGGCGGAGTGCATCGCCCCGAACACCACTCCGGAAATGAGGATCCCGGGCCACGTTCCGAGATGCGCTTCGAGTTCGTGTTGGAGGAGTCGTTCCAGTTAATTTCTCTCGCGCTCGTGTTCGGGAAACGTATTACGCCTCATCGAACAGCGTCTCGCCGTCTTTCAGGTTGGCCTGTGCGACGTCGCGGTCGAGGGTGACGCCGAGCCCGGGTTCGTCCGGGAGCGTGAGTCGGCCGGGTTCGAGGACGTCCTCCTCGACGACGTCGCTCCACCAGTCGACATCGCGGGAGTGCCACTCCAGCGCGAGGAAATTCGAGGCCGCTGCGCCGACGTGGGCGCTGGCGACCGTCCCGATGGGCGAGGCGACGTTGTGCAGCGCCAGGGGGATGTGGTAGGCCTTGGCCATGTTCGCGACCTTCTTCGTCTCGAGCATCCCGCCGGTCTTCGGGACGTCGGGGTGAATGATGTCGAGGCCGCCGTTCTCGATGAGTCGGCGGGCGCCCTCGACGCGGTAGGCGTTCTCGCCGGCACAGATCGAGGTGTCGGTCGCCCCTGTGACGTCCATCTGGATGTCGTGGTTCTCGGGGGGAACGACGTCTTCGAGCCACCAGACGGGGTAGGGTTCGAGCGCGCTGGCGAGGCGGCGGGCGGTCTCCGGCGCGTACGACCAGTGACAGTCGAAGGCGACGTCCGCACGGTCGCCCACCCGGTCGGTGACGGTCTCGACGATCTCTGTGCGGTAGTCGATGGCCCGGGCGTTCATGTGCTTGTTCTTCGAGTCAATCTCGTGGCGTTCGGGCGTGTCGAGGTCGAACTTGATGCCGTCCCAGCCCTCGTCGACGACCTCCTCGGCCTTGTCGGCGTACGCTTCGGGGCGGTAGGGGGAGTCGTCGTCGGCCGACCCGGCGTCCCGGAGGTGCTCGCCGGCGTGGACGTCACAGTACACCCGGACCTCGTCGCGGTGTTTGCCCCCGAGCAACTGGTAGGCGGGCACGTCCAGCAGTTTCCCCGCGAGGTCGTGCAAGGCGATGTCGATCCCGGAGATAGCCGTGACGCCGATGCCGTTCATCGCCCCGAGATAGGAGAGGTGGTCGTAGAGTTCCGTCATGCGGGCGTCGAGGTCGACCGGGTTCTTCCCGATGAGGAGCTCCTTGGCGAAGTCGACGTAGGCCTCGGCTTTCGGGCCGATGACGAACTCGCCGGTACCGGCGACGCCCGCGTCCGAGTACACCCTGACGAGGGTCCACTCGAAGTTGCCCCCGATGCGTGTCGTCTGGATGTCGGTGATCGATACGTCTCGGACCGCCGCTGGTGTGACCATATCCCCACCCATCAACCCCCGGACAAAAGCCTCCGTCTAGGGGAAAGCGACGATGTCTATCGGCGGCGTTGACACCTAGCGAGCGGAAGCCCACTCCTTCAGGGGTGGGAGGATGCCAAACCGGGGCAAGTCGAAGACGAGGCAAAAAGATGCGTGTGGCGACAGGGCTCTCCCCGGTGAGTGCCGCCAGCGTCGTCTTCCGCTCTCGCACCTCAGAGTTCGTTGAGGACGTCGTCGGCGAACGTCTCGAGCACCTCGCGGACGTCCCGGTCGCTGTCGGTCTGGCGGACGTTGACCATGACGTGGTCGACCCCTGCGTCCCGGAGGTCCGTGATATGCTCGCGGAAGAAGTCGGTGCCGGCGGCGAAGCCTTGGTGGATCCGCACGGGTTCGGCCGCGGGGTCGGGATCAACGGCGGCGTGGAGTACCTGCGTGTAGGGTTTCTCGCCCGCGAGTTCGCGCCAGTCTTCGACCTGCGTGGCGACGTCGGCGGGGTCGCGCTGGTAGTACACCCAGCCGTCGCCGTGTTCGCCGATCCACGCCAGGCTCTGGCGGGCGTGGCCGGTGACGAGCAACGGCAGCGTCCCCGTCGTCGGCTTCGGAATCAGGTCCAGCGACCCGTCGAGGTCGCCGAACGACGACTCTAACTCGGGGTAGGACTCGCTCCAGACCCGTCGGAGGACGCGGACGTGTTCGCGAAACAGTTCGCCGGTTTCGTCCTCGTCGACGCCGAAGGCGGGGAACTCGGGCGGCCGGTCGCCGCTGGCGACGCCCAGCACGAGTCGGCCGTCGGAGAGGCGGTCGACGGAGGCGGCGGCCTTGGCGACGTGCAGTGGGTGGCGCACCGGGAGGATGATACTCCCCGTCGCGAGCGCCACCTCGTCGGTGTGGGCGGCGACCTGCGAGAGGAACACCCAGGGGTCGTACACCTGCCCGGCGTCGTCGAAATCCGGCCAGAACAGCGGTACGTCGCGAAACCAGAGCGCGTCGAAACCGAGTTCTTCGGCGTAGGCCCCGAGTTCGACCTGCTCGTCGATCGGGATGAACGGCCCCTCCGCCGTCGTGATCGGGAAGAACAGTCCCACCGAGAAGTCCCCGCCGAACATGCGACGATACCCTGCGTTCGCACAGTCTTCGACCGACCCCGGCGTCGTGTACTCGGCCATTGACCCGCCGTTCGTGACGACCGGCCCTGTACCTGACGCTCGCTTCGCTCGCGTTAAGGGGGTTGTGCCGGCCACGTTCGGCCCGCGACCAGGGCCGCGGACCTCGTAGTCGGCGGTCACACTTTCCACGATGCGAAGCGAGTGCGGCGCTGAGACGGTTAGTACCCCGTAGGAGTTCTTGAGGAGACACGTAGCAGAAATTCGCAGGACATGGCGGGATTTCCACCTTCATCTCACGGCTTCGGGGCGCCTGCTTCGCCATGAGCAGGACATGCGGGAGAAGACGGATGCGGAAAAACGCGAGGCGGCAACCGACCACGGGTTCGATTCGTGGGAGGCGTACGTCTCGTTCCACGAAGATGCGGACCCAGCGGAAGTTAGACCGAGGGGTGGGACTTCTCCCTCCGAAAGAGCAGACCGTCGACGAGGAGTTCTGGCTGGACCACACCATGCACGGTACCTTCGAGCTCTACGGGTCGAATGACGACATCGAGGACGGTTTCCGCTGGTCCTACGAGGCCCGATTCACGAAGGGAGACCTCGACGCCATCGTGTTTCTCGGCGAACGGGGCGGGAATGACGCGAACGCACCCGAGTCGGACGACGCCGTTATCGTACGCTACTGACCAGCAACGCTTTCGAACGCGACGGGTACACGCTGGGGATGAAACCGTTCGGGGCCACCTAACAGTGGCTTACTTGCGCCGGGGGCGCGTCGTCGTCGGTATGAATTCAGACCGAGACGACCCGATGAACACCGTCCTGCAGGACCACGTCGCCGGGTTCGTTCGCGCGATGTCGCCGGACACGGACGACGTCGCCACGGCGCTGACGGAACAGAACGTCGAGTCGGGATTTCCAGCTGTCGGGCCGGAGGTCGGCGGTACACTCAGAATGCTCGCCCGGCTCGTCGGGGCGAAGCGCGTCTTCGAGTTCGGCTCCGGCATGGGGTACTCGGCGTACTGGCTCGCGCCGGTTCTGCCGGCCGACGGCGAGATCGTGCTTACCGACTTCGAGGCGTCCAATCTCGAGACGGCACGGGAGTTTTTCGAACGCGGCGGGTACGCCGAGCGCGCGCGGTTCGAGGTAGGCGATGCCCTCAACACGTACCGCGAGTACGAGGGGGAGTTCGACGTCGTGCTCGTCGACAACCGCGAAACGGAGTACCTCGAGACGTTCGAACTCGTCCGTGAGGACGTGTCGCCGGGCGGCATCGTATGTGCCGACAACGTTATCGGCGGCCCGGCCGTCGACGAGGAACTCGCGCTGGCGGCCCTGCAGGGAGACCCCGCGTGGGACCGGATGGACGACAGCACCCGCGGCGTCGTGGAGTACCTGCTCGCGGTTCGTGAGGACCCTGCCTTCGAAACGGTACTACTGCCGGTCGGCGAGGGACTGTCCGTTAGCGTCAGACGTTGAGCGTCCCCGCCGATGTGTCACCTCAGCTATTACCTCCTGACTGGTCAACACTGTGGAATGACCCAAACGACAGTTTTGGGCGCTGATCTACCATTTTAGCCATAAGTTCTTTTCTACTGCTCCCCCTCGATGTAGGTGTGTCCCAGTCAGTGAACTATCCCGACGGCTGCTGTGAGGAGTGTGGCACTCGTCTGCAGGCGTTGCCGTGGTGTCCGAACTGCGCGGCTCGCGAACGTGTCGCCAACTGAGACGAAGGGGACTGGGGGGAACCGGAATGTCCCAGTTGTGGGCGTTCCAGTCGATTACGTGGTTTGAGGAGAAAGCCCACGACTGAAGTCGTAGGTATCTGATTGACGTTCTCGAAGGCGACGCTTGAATCCTTAACCAACACTCGGTTCTGGGCCACAGTTCCGTTGGTTAAGTCTACTCGTCTCCGTCACCCCTAGCAGTCACAAGGCTAAAGCGGGCCCGAGTTCATATTATATGTAAGAAACGCAGATATGAGTACAATAGAACAGCCACAAAATATACGCCAGGGCCTCTCGACTCGGGAGAGTCGACTCCTCTCACGACTCGCTGGGGCGGGTCACCAGATCATATCCGTCGATGATATCGAGACGACGCTGGAAGTCTCCCCGAACACTGCCCGCGAGATCGCCTCCCGGCTCACCAAGAAGGGCTGGCTCGACCGGCTCTTCCCGGGCACGTATCTCATCATTCCACTCTCAGCCGGCGAGGAGGCCATGTACACCACCCACGAGTACCTCATCGCCGCCCACGTCGCCGACCCGATGTACATCGGCTACTATAGCGCCCTCAGCCACCATGGGTTGACCGAACAGGTCCCCCGGGCGGTGTACGTCGTCACGCCGACCCGAGCGCAAAGCCGAGAGATACACGGCGTCCCGTACCGTGTCACGACAGTTACCGAGCGGAAATTCTTCGGATTCGAGCCGACATCCATCGAGGGTACGACGGTGAAGGTCAGCGACTTGGAGAAGACCCTGGTCGATTGTGCGGACCATCCCGAGTTCTGTGGTGGCCTTCGGGAGCTCGCGACTGCGATGCGCACCGCCGACGAACAGGGTTGCGACTGGGAGACCGTCAGCGAGTATCTTGAGCGGCTTAACAACGGCGCTGCGACCAAGCGGATCGTCTACCTCGCCGACCAGCTCGGTATCGACCTCCCCGCTCGCGAGAAACTCGTCGCGTCGTTCACGAGTGGGTACTCATTGCTAGATCCAACGCAACCTGAAACGGGGTCGACCGACAGCACGTATCGCCTCCGAATCAATGTCGAGCCAGCCACGCTGGAGCCGACGGAGTTCTGATCGCGATGATCAGCCAGGATCGGCTTCGAATCCTCGCTCGTGAACTGGGCGTTCGGCAGGGATACGCCGAGAAGAATTACATCAATTCGTGGCTCCTCTGGGGTATCTTCACGAGCGACTACGGCGACAATCTCCTGTTCAAAGGTGGGACCGCGCTCTCCAAACTGTATTTCCCGCAGTCGTGGCGATTCTCGGAGGACCTCGATTTTGGTGTTGAAGGGGAGTACCAGGGGTCCAAACAAGAACTCCGAACGGTCCTCGATACGATCACCGACCGCTCTGGCATCGAGTTCGAGATTCGAGAGCACCACGAATCCCAGCAGGACCACTACCCGACCCACTACGTCGACATCAGCATTCAGTACCGGGCCATCCTCAACCATCCCAACACGACCAGCATCGACGTGATGGTCGACGAGCACGTCGCCTTCGACCCTGTTCAGCACACTCTCGCGTACGAAGACGTGCTGCGTTCCACCCGCGGACCCGAACGGATTTCCCCCTCCGTATTCCACGTGGTCCCATGCAGACAGTCGTGCTCGCGGCCGGGCAGGGGACCCGGATGCGCCCGCTCACCGAACAGTTCCCGAAGCCGATGCTCCCCGTCGCGGGGCGGCCCATCGCGGCCCACACGGTCGAGGCGGCCGTCGCGGCCGGTGCCGAACGCGTCGTGCTCGTCGTGGGATACGGCGAGGACGTCGTCCGGGAGTACTTCGGCGATTCCTACGCCGGCGTCGACATCGCCTACGCGGTCCAGGAGCGCCAACAGGGCACGGCCCACGCCGTCCGCGCCGCGAAGGCGGAACTCGACGCGGGGCCCTTCGCCGTCCTGAACGGCGACGCCCTCTACGACGCCCCCTCCCTGAAGACACTGTATGAGTCCGCCCCCGCAGTCGGCTCCTACCGCGTTGAGGACCCCACGCAGTACGGCGTCCTCGAAACCGACGGCGAACGGGTGACGGGCGTCGTCGAGAAGCCCGCCGACCCGCCCTCCGATTTGATCAACGCCGGCGCCTACGTCTTCCCCGCCGCGGCACAGGACTGGCTCGACGTGGAGGAAAGCGAGCGCGGCGAGCTCGAACTTACAGATGTTCTGAG
>Ga0207732_100464_pt1 | contig 12344 bp, 15 predicted proteins | sample A23P1SouthBayCA_FD_187733 | JGI IMG/M metagenome (GOLD analysis project Ga0207732, IMG submission 187733) | Aerobic enrichment media microbial communities from Eden Landing Ponds, California, USA - A23 P3 (4) (SPAdes) | ecosystem: Environmental > Aquatic > Marine > Unclassified | place...
GAGTCCCCGAGGCGGCGTCTCGTCGGCGACCGCCGCGCCGAAGCCGTCGTGGGCCGCCGAGCCGAGCGCGACCAGCGTCGCCATCGCGACCTTCCCCGCGACCTCCGCGGCGACGACCAGCCCGACGGCCGCGACGACCGGCAGCGCCGCGAGCCCGACCCCGGCGAGCGCCAGCCCGCCGACCACCACGGCGAGCGCGAGCGTCCCGCCGACGCCGAGGACGGTGTCACCCATCACCTCGCGGCGGCGCTCGGCGTCGCCGTGGACGACGGCCGCGTCGCCCAGGTCCGCGACGCCGTCGAAGTGGTTGATCCCCGTCAACGCGACCACGGCGAGCACGTACGCGAGCCCGACTGTGACCGCCGGGACGGGCGCGAGGGAGCCGACCGCGACCGGGACGGCGACGAGCGCGCCCAGCAGGTAGCCCGCGACTGCGAGCGTCCACGGCGCCGTCCGAAACGCCTCCCACGCCCGCTCGCTGCGGCCCACGGGGAGCCGGGAGAGAAAGCCCAGCGCACCGCGGATCGCCGCCGAGGCGTCCCTCAGACCCACGTGATCACCCCCACACCCAGATACGCCAGCGCGCCGGCCAGTCCCACCCGGCCGACCGCCCGTTCGGCGTCGTCGACCGTCGGCAGCGGCGCGTCGGCGTTGATCTCGTACACGCCGGACTTGACGAGTCGCACGCCGAGCGCGGCGGCGACCGTGCCCATCGGCCACCCGGAGTTGGGCGACGGCACGCGGTCGAGCCAGCGCCGCGCGGCCACGAGCGAGTCCGGCGCCAGCGTCGCCGCGGCGATCAGGACCGCGCTCGCGCGCGCTGGCACCCACATGACCGCGTCGTCCAGCCGCGCCGGCGCCCACCCGACGGGTTTCGACCGGTAGCCGAGCATCGAGTCCATCGTGTTCACCGCCTTGACCCACGCGGCACCAGCCGCGCCCAGCGCGACCGCCGCGACGGTCGAGTCCAGGCCGGCGGGGAGCGACCCCGAAGACAGCACCGGGTCGGCCGCGAGCGCGAGCGCGGCGAACGCGCCCAGCGGCGCGACCAGCCCGTCGGCGAGGTTCTCGGCGACGCTCTCGACGACCGCACTCCGCACCTCGCCGGGCGACAGCGCCGCGGCGTCCCGGCCGGCGAGCGCGCGTAACTCCGAGCGGGCTGCGGCCAGATCCGTCTCCGACAGCGCCGTCACCTCGCGGGCGACCGACAGCAACCGCCGGAGGCTCGTCGTCAGGAAGAGGGCGATCCCGCCGGCGACGGCGCCCGCGAGCGGCCGCCAGATGCCAGCGGCGGCGACGAGCGCGCCGACGAGAAGCGCCGCGGCCAGCGGGAGCGCGACGGCCGCGAGCGCGCCGGCGACTCGCGGGTAGGTCCACGACCGGTCCAGCGGCGCGACCACCCGGCCGAACCAGGCGACGGGGTGGAGCCGCGTCGGCGGCTCGCCGACCGCCGCGTCGAGCGCGAGCGCCAGCCCGACCGCGACGGTACTCAGCGACACCCCGTCCCCTCCAGTTGCGCCGGTAGATCCGGCAGGTCGGTGTCGGTCAGGAGGACGCTCGTCGCGCCGGCGTCGTCGGCGCCGCCGTCGGTCGCGGGATCGTCGCCGACGTGGACGAGATCCGCGACCGGGACGCCGAGCGCGTCGGCGACCGTCTCGAACGCGCGGCGGTCGGGTTTGCGCCACCCGCAGTCGACGCTCGCGACGACCGCGTCGAACCGACCGGCGTCGAGCCGGGACCGCGCCAGCGTCCGCTCGACGAGTCCGTCGACGCTGCAGTTCGAGCACACGCCGACCGGCCCGCGCTCGGCGGCGGCCGCGACGGCGACCTCGGCGCCCTCGCGCGTTTCCACTGGCCCGTCGAACGCCGCGCGGACGGCCGCCTCAACCGTCTCCCCGTCGGCGTCGACGCCGCGGCTCGAAAGCGCCCGGCCGACGTGGTCCGACAGCGCGAGTTCCGCGCCCGGTTCGACGGTGACCTGCGGCTCTCGGTAGGCCGTCGCCCAGTCGTCGGGGACCGCGACGCCGCGCTCGCCCAGCTGGCGGGCGACCGCCTCGGCCGGCTCGGCCGGCCGGGCGACGGCGACGAGCGTGCCGAACAGGTCGAACGAGACTGCCACGCACCCCCCATCGAAACGCCGCACCTTGAACGATACGGACTGTTCAGCGCGCTCGCGCTGCGGGACGGGAACTGCGAGAGGGCTCGAACGCCGTCGTCGCCGCTCGGCGAGACGCCGCGATAAATAAAGGGGTGTGCGGGCCGGTTCGGCCCCGGGTCACATGGGTCGTGGGCCGCGCGCTCGGCTTCGGGCAGGCCTGAGCTGTCGGCGAGGCGTCCGGACGGCCGTCGTCAGCGACGGTCGTCGTCCGCGTTCACCCACTTGGCCCGTCGGATGTCGTACTTCCCACAGACCGGGCAGGTGTGATACTGGATGTCGAACTGCGTCTCGCACCCGAGACACAGATACGGTAACGCCTCGGGCTCCGACAGCCCTGAAGCGCGTTTGGCCCGTTCCAAGACGCCCATCGTGACCACACAGGTACCAGGGACGCTCCCACTAAAAAGAGCGAGGATAGTTTACACCCGGCGAAAACGCTCCCGTCGGGCGCTACACCCGCTTTGAGCCGTGTTCTCGTCGACGGGGTCCCGGCGTCCGTTCGCCCCCGCTGGCGCGCGCCGAACGAGCGGGCCGGCTGGTCGAGCCGCCGCTCACTCCCCGTCGGCGTCGTCGGCGTCGTCTGCGTCGGTGACTGGCACGCGCGTCGGCCCCTCGTCGCTCCCGCGACCGTCGCCGGGTCGGTGTTCGCCGTCGCCGCCGACCGGGAGTCGCTCGCGCATCTCGCTGGCGAACGACTCGACGCGGTTGCGGACCGTCGAGGCCTCGTCCTCGAAGCGTTCGACGTTTCGCTCGACTGAGTGGACCCGGTCGCGGGGGATCTGTTTCATCAGGTCGTTGCCGTCGTCGTCCGTCCCGGACTTGAGCATCCAGTGGTCGCGCGCGTAGACGACCTCCTCGTTGTCGACCGTGACCTCGGTCGTCCCCTCCTCGGGGTCGTCGTAGACGATCGTCGCCTGGCCGAGTTCGATTTCGTCCATACCCGTGCTTGTGGTCCCAGCGGTTTACACTCGGCGACGACGAGCGCCGACCGTCCCGGCGATCGCCACCGGGAGCGCCGCGAGTCCCCGACGGCGACCCACCGCCCGCGAGCGCTCGCGAGCGCCCGCGAAGGTGCCGCATTCGATCGCCGGCCAGCGGCTTTTGCCCCCGGCGCCCCGATCGGTCACGTGGCGGAGCAACTGGATCCCGAGGAGATCTTCGAACGCGCCGTCGCGGAGGGCGAGCGGCGGCTCGACCAGTCGACGCTCGAACTCGCCTCGACGAGCTTCATCGCCGGATTCACCGTCCTGTTCGGCGTCGTCGCGCTCGGTATCGTCGAAGGGCTCGTCGAACCGACCGCCGGCCACGCCGCCCGAGTCGCCGGGGCGCTGGCCTTCGCGCCCGGGGTCGTCTTCCTCGTCGCCGGCCGGACGGAGCTGTTCAACGAGAACTTCTCCGACCCCGCCGCCGCCGCGGTCGACCGGGGCACCGCTGCCGTCCCGTCGCTGCTCCGCCTGTGGACGCTCACGTTCGTCTTCAACCTCCTCGGCGGCGGTCTGCTCGCCCTCGTGTTCGCCGTCGACGGCGCGATCCCACCCGTCGGAGCCGACGCGCTCCAGCGCTTCGCCGAGGAGACCGCACACCGACCCGCGCGCACGTGGTTCACCCGCGGCGTCGCCGGCGGCGCGCTCGTGAGCTTGCTCTCCTTTCTCGTGGTCTCCGTCCGCGGCGACGGGAGCCGGCTCTGGCTGGCCTACGCCGTCGGCGTCATGCTCGCGCTCGGCCCGTTCGACCACGTCGTCGTCTCCATCCTCCACGTCGTCCTCGGGACGCTGCTGGGGGCGACGGTCGGCGTGAGACGACTCGCCGCGATGACCGCCGTCGTCACCGCCGGCAACCTCGTCGGCGGTCTCGGACTCGTCACCGTCACACACGTCACACAGGCGATGGGCGCCGCCGAGTAAGAGCGGTGTGTCCCGACTCCTGGGCAACTGGAACCGCCGGCGCGCCTGTGGAAGGGGTCGGGGGTGGGACGCACGCCGACGGCCGGGACGCCACCGTGGGCTGGCACGCGCCAACCGCACGGCGCTCAGGACTGGTCCGTCATAATCCCTCGGACACACACGCGGCGGCCGAGCCCGATCGCACTCGAAGCCATACCGCTCGGCGATGGACTACGGTTCGGCTGAAAACTGAGTCCGCCCTCCCCGGCTAGGAGATCGGACCGCTCGGTACCTCTCGACGGTCAACTTACGGAAATTCATAGGTCGAACAACTCCCGTCGCTGCTCGGCTTTCTGTCGCTTACTGCGTCGGTCGTAGTGCTTGTCCAGAATCTCCTCGCTCGCGTCCATCCGGTCGGACACGAGCGTCCGATCCTCGTCGGCCAGCCGGTGTGCTGTCACCCGACCGCTCCGAACGTCGTGGGGCGACCGCGCCGAGGGGCACTTGCTCATCTTCGCGAAGGCGGTCGCTTCGCACTCGTCGGGCTCGCGGTCGTGGGGACACTCCTCGCCGCGCCAGCATGGGCGGGTGACTCGGTAGAGCGTATCCCGACAGGCCGACACCGACACCCGCCCTTGCTTCGTCGTCAGCAGCGGCGCGCGGTCGTGTTCGTCGGTCACGCCGACCCGTTGCTCGTTGATGTAGTCCTCCAGTACGTCCGCGACGTGTTCGGTGATCGCGTTCCACCGCTCGCTCTTCCCCTTGTTCTTGAGCGGGGTACCGGTATCCGGTCGATGGACGAAGTGAATCGCCGGCCCATCGCCACGGGGACGGTCACCGTCGAGGTCGATATCGCCCAGGTCGAGCGCCCGAAGCGCGCCGACCCGGCACCCGGTGTGCCACAGCAACAGCATGGTGACGTGCCGCCGGCTCGCGTACGCGAAGCGACCGAGGTAGTCGACGATCTCGACCGCTCGGTCCGGGTCGAGCGTGCTATCGCTCACGCCCCCGGTCCCTTCGATTCGCGGCAGCGGTACCTGATCGAACAGACCCTCCTCAACGGCGTCGATATTTCCGCAGAACCGGAGGAACGAGCGGAGCGTCGCCATGTCGCCCCGGAGCGTTACCGTCGCGAGTTCCTCGCCCGAGTACCCGCCCTCGCGTCGCCAGACGCGATAGGCGTACAGGTCACGACCCGACAGGTCGTTCATGTTCGCGATGCCCTCCTCGTCGCACCACGCGACGAACGCTCGGAGTCGGTAGTCCTGGCCCTCCTTCGAACTCTCCGTCAGGTCGTCATCCCGAGATTCGAGATACAGGTGAAGAGCTTCAGAGGGTTCGAGAGGTTCCAAGTCGCTCACGCCGGTCCCCCCGTTCGGTCGAGATCTCGGTCGTAGGGTCCGGCAGGCGTCAGTAGTAGCACCTCGTCGCGCTGGAGTAGGTCACCGCTCCGCTTGTCGCGCAGCTCGTCGAAGACGCCATCGACACCTTCGACGCGGGCGCACTTCGAACACCAGAAGTGGTGATTCGTGGGCTCCCAGGAACGGTGGTTGCGGGGACAGGTGAACCGCCACCGGTCGTGACGGTCCTCGATTCGGACGGTCTTCTTTCTCTCACATTCCGACATAACCGGGTCGGACTGAATGGAGGTGACATAAAAGGGGTAATCCAGACGCGCAGACTGAAAGTAAAGCACCCATATCCTACAACTAACCCATCCGCCCGGCCAGATATCGGACGGCTGAGCGGCCGAACCGCCGGTGAAAGTAGTCTCCGCTCGATACCCCTCGCCACCTGGCTTAAGCCAGCGTGCATGTGTCGTCGTCATGTGTTCGCTCGCGAGAGCGACACCCCGGCCGACGGGTAGGGTCGTCGGCCACCGACTCTTTCTCGCGGGAACTACGCCCGCCAGCCCGGTGTGGCGCCCTTGCTCCGACTGTTGGACCAACCTCACTTAAAATTACTCAACGGATTCGTTAACTGTAGATAACGGATATGATATCAAGCGACAACGTATCAAAAACCGTTAACCAGAGTCAATCGATTCGCGGACCATGCGTCCGCGGGTGGACTGGATGAACCAGACCGACGACCGGATTCTCGAACTCTTAGATGAATCCGGGTTAGAACTCTCCCCCGTCGTGATTTCGAGAAATATAGATTACTCACGCTCTTGGGTATCTCAACGTCTCACGGGACTGGTAGACGCGAGTCTCGTCTCGGTTGCTGACGGAAGCTATTATTCAATAACAGAGAAGGGTCGCGACTACCTCGCCGGTGATCTCGACGCCAACGACCTTCGACTCGACGACGAATAGTTTCAAGTTACCTGCTATCTTCTGAGGGGCCGTACACGATGCAACGGCGTACCCTACTACGTCGCCTTGGAGTGGGCACAGCAGTCGCCTTTGCGGGCTGTTCCGGGAATCCAGACGCAGATCAATTGGTCACCCACTACAGCGAGGGTTATCAGACCTACCAAGCCGGGGACGAAAAGGGCAATTCGGCTACTGAGTACGAAGGTGAGAAACAGCGCCAGATGCGGAGGAACGCGCGGGATTTGATGAACGAGGCGAAGAATAAATTCGAGAAGGCCCAGGATCTGGCTCAGAAGGACCAGACAATATCCTACTGCAAATCGGCAAAGATGGAAGCGAAGTACAAGCGGTCTGTCTACAATCACCTCGCTTCAGGAGAAACGAACCAAGCTCTCAGCTCATCCAGAGCGGCACTTGATCATGAGGTAGTCGCAGTTTCTAAGGTCCGGGAGTCGGCCAGTGGTGGCCTAATCTGACATTTCGCCTTTCATCGGCCTCTACCTCGCTTGACAGTAACGGTTTCGTCAACGGCGAACTCTTCAGAGACGTTCGTTGTACCAGGCGAGTGTCTCCCCGAACGCGAGGCCGTCTGTCGGGATATTCAGGCCACCTACTTCGCTCTCTTCGAGGACCGGAATGAGTTCCTCGTAGTACGACTTTCCGGCGTGAATGACCAGCTGGGTTGACTCGTCAAGCAGGCCCCTCTCGTCAAGTTCTTCAGAAACCTGCCCCGCCCACTCTCGTCTCCGGGCTACTCTGGCGCCCGATAGCGTCTCATCGTAGGGCTCGATCGGCTCGCCGTCTGGGTCCAGTAGACCATGCTTCGCGGAGATTATCCACCACTCGTCGTGTTCCCGTTCGGCGTACTCGCGCATCTTCCGGAAATAGGGAGAGGTGTAGAGATCCTTCGGAACGGCAGGCTGGTTCCGCTTCGTCTTCACACAGCTCACCAACCCAACCTCTCGCGCTGTATCCAAACTCATGACTCAGACCATCTCACATCTCTACCGTTAATTCTTCCGCGAGGGTCTGGGCGTGATCGTGGCCGAGTCCGACCGCTTCGAAGTGTTCGACGAGTGCGGTCCGCGCTCCAGATCGATCGGGTTCGTGGTTCCCGATGATCTGCCCGGCCTGCCAGACTATCGAGTCGATCCGGAGGAGGGAGACGTGCCTTCCCAGTTGCTCGCTGACTTCCTCCATCACGTCGGCCCACGTAGCCAGCACCTCGACCTTGTCGTCGCTCTGGGTGACGCCAGAGGTATGCGAAACGCGCTCGACCTGAAGGTCGCACGGGATAGGGATCTCGTGTGGGAACTCGAGATACTCTCCGTGACGAATCAGGTGGGCGATGTCGTAGATTTTCATCGCCAGTACGACCGTCTTCGCCTCCATATCGTTGTTTAGACCGTCAGCCAGATGCTCCCATACTTCTACTGGAGTCGCTTGTTCGTGGTTCTCGACGAACCAGTCGTCGAAGCCTGCTTCGAGTAACCGGACTAATCGATCTCGCTTCTGACTGTTCAGCCGCGCGTTGACACCTGCCTCCATGAAATCGCCGAGACTGTCTCGAACCGCCTGCTTCGAATCCAGATTGTCGCGTTCGAGAGTCGTTCGTTCGAGTTCTTCCCAGAACTCCTGGGCATCGCCGTTGAGCTGATAATCTTGAGTAGCCGCGAGAATGCCGAGGAGTTTCACGTAGGCTTCGGAGTCAAATTCATCGTATAGCCGTTCGAGAGTACTGTATTCGGGCTCGGTTCGGTCGAATGCAGCGATACCGTCGTATCCAATATTTGCTACGGCAGAGGCGACAGCGTCGACCCGTTCTTGCTCCATCCTGCTCGGTTCTTTGCCGGGTACTGGTTTAAATGTCGGTGAGGGTGCTATCGAATTCATTCAATAGTACAAGATTCCGAACCTTCGAACTTCAGAGTAAATTGCTATCTGGGAGGCCACCAACTGAGTTCGTCGTTGTGGCGCTCGATATATTCGTCGCCAACCGGAGCCAGTTCGTTTATTTTCTCTCCGTGACGGTCCACCAACGATGTCCGCAGAGAACCGCTTTCCGTCTCGAAATCTGGTTTGACCCAGAGGCGGCCCGACTCGTCGAACGTCCAGAGCCCGGCATCGAATGCCATGTGATGGGTCCAATCCAGCAGGACTACGTTTTCGATCTCTTCGGCCAAGTCCTGGTTCCCAGCTCGGTCGAGAATATGAGACACCGTAAGCATCTCTGAGCGTTCTATACCAGAGAGAGGACACCGATGGTCGAATCTCTCGTACACCTGGCGCTTGAATTTCTTACTGACCTGAATCCGTTCTCCACGATACTCAGAGACTGTCCCTGAAGTATCCCCATCAGATACTGTTTCGTCACCCTCTCGCCCTGTCTCGGTGCCTGTCGCCGAGGTAGTGCTTGGCTCAGGTGAGTTCGTCCCAGTAGCATACTCGAAGATAGCATCCCAATCGTTGACGTACTCAGCAAGAGGGCCGGAATAGTGACCGTCCCCTTCTATCCAGATTTTCTGATCTCCCTTAGAGTACGTCTCCTCTCGAATGAGGCGTTCAGTCAGGAATATGAAGTGGTTTTCTTCAGGGTCGAATTCGTCCTTAGTCCAGACATCGAGCGTGATGTTTACTACATCACGCCTTGACCCCTGTTCGATCTTTTCCTTCTCTCGATTGTATCTGTGCCAGATGTGTTTCTGGCCCTGTTCGTTTTCGTAGTCTCGGCTCTTACCTTCTGAATAACGCACCTTCCCCAGAATCCCAGGGTCCTCACCGAGGTGGAAATGAAAGATTCGCCCATCAAGATCTGTATCGACATACACCCCTCTTGCTCGTGCTTTTTCCTCAAGAAGGGAGAGCCAGTCTTTCGTCGCCTGAGGCGGCATGGTATGAGATCTAACTTTCAGTTATATGTGGATTCCGCTTAGATCATCTTTCAATTTCAACCGATTGAGAGACGTTGATCTCGTAGGTCCCTGGAATGCTCAACGTCTCCGCGATCTCCTGTTTTTGCGCTGTCGTCAGGTCATCGCGAGCGAGTACCGTCTGAATTCGCTCACCAATTCTACACGAGAAGTCGGCCGACCGCATTAACGCAGTGGTCTTGTTGCACTCCCAGAACTCGGCGGCCTGCTCGATGGTGTCACTCCGGTGTGTGTGCTTGCCGTCTTCGCGGATTCGCATACCGATCGCTCGTGAACACGAGGCCAAAAAGCAGGTCTGAGTGAGTGACTGGAACCCCGATTACTCATAAAGCCCATACTGGCCCACAGCCCACAGCGCTCGAATCTGGGTTCGGAGCCCTCCCCGGGCATCGAATATGCACACGCCCAGATTATCCTCGTGTGCATATCGCGTCGAACGTTTCTCTCGACGCGCAACCGGTGGGGTACGGATTTGAAGAGACTGGTGTAGAGATCTCCGTCGGCAGATTCTTGTCAAAATTCAACATACAGCCAATGAGAGATGGACCGGACAGAATTAGAAAAAGTGAGAGAAGCGTCGGAAATTGAGGAACGGATATCTCTTCTACACGAGTATGGGAATTGTATAGAGACAATGGTCTCAAGGTCCCACATTTCACCAATACGGTGGTTTGAGACACCCCGAAGCAACGGGGGCGTCCAGAGTGATTCAGTTGAACCAGTAGAGAGGTTCATAGATAATCTCTCCCTGGAGGCCGGTGAAGCGATTTTACTCCACGAAACGTATCCAGAGAGAGCGAAAAATATCGTCGGTGAGGGATTCGGTGACCCATACAATTGGAGTGGCGAAGACAATTATCATATTCCAGAAACTATTCGTCATAAGAAGGTATTCTGCTGGCCCTATTTATTCAGACTTGGTACGTGTGATATCCGTGGTGCAACAGTAGTTTGTAAGGCGAATATCGAGGGAGTACACGTCTCAACGTACGGTTCGTTTGGCTCACTACAGAACACAGAACAGTACAAAGAATTCGAAGAACAGGGCTTTGCACACGACGTGATTCCACCAAAGGAATATGATAGGTACCACGTTTTCACATACGAAGAGTACTTAGACTGGTTAGAGGACAAACAAGAAGGGCCATACTGTTCAGAACATATTTTGCCGTACAATAGAGGATGACCCGCTGATTTCCCATACTCGATGAATTTCTAACCTCACTTTTACTAGACCGTCGCCGAGCGTCGGCCGTCCGCCTGCGCAGGCGGCAGTCCACTATGGTATCCAGAAAGATGGACGCGGTCGACAGTGCGGTTGGTACAGCTTTCGCATTCGCCAGCGGCGCCAGCACGGGCATCGCCGACGTGTCGCTGTTCGGCGTCTCCCTCTCGGACCCGCTGATCACGCTCGGGGCGACCGAGATCTCCTTCGCGTTCGTGGCCGCCCTCGCGGCGCTACTATTCGCGTGGGTCACCAACGACCACGACCTCGGGCAGATGGACCAGCGCCAGGTCGTCCTCGTCTTCGGGACCGCCTTCGTCCTGGTCATCACGACGTTCGTCCCCGGCGCTCGCGAAGCGGTCATCGGCAGCGCCGTCCTGGGGACGCTCGTGGTGATCGTCGAGGCCGTCGGCTACGGCTTCGTCGCCTACTGGGGGTGACCAGCGTGGCACGACCCAGAGCGCTCGCGCTCGGTATCATGCTGTTGCTCGCGAGCGTCCAGGCGCCGCTCGCGCCCGCGCTCGGCCCATCCGGCCCACAGCCCACGGCTGAGTCCGACCCCGCCGTCGACGTCATCGCGACCGCCGAGGCCGCCGAGGCGAACGTCTGCTCGCCTTCGGCCGAGTCGCACCAACTCGCGTTTATGCTACTCGGTCCTGGCCCCGGCGTCGCGCTTGCCGCCGCCGAGGAAGGCGCCGAGTGGGCGGCCTGCCAGCTGGCCGGCACCCGCGGGGTGAACACCACTCAGACCGACGCCAACCAGACCAAGCTCGACATCTACAAGAGCGCCCAGAATGCCCGTAGCAACTTCGAGGTCTACAACGCCAGTATCTCGAACTACCTCGAAGACACCCGCTCTATCGCGCTGATGGAAGGCAAAAACGCCTACATCCGCGCACTGAACAACCAGTCCAGTGAGGCCGCTGCCACCACCGAGGCGAAAGAAAAACAGGACGAGTACTACAGCGTCAAAGAGTACAATCTCGTCAACCGCTGGAACAACCAAGTCTCGAACATCCAGTACCTTCGGGGTGTCTCTAGAAACGAAACCGGACTCTCTGACACCTTCGTCGGTTCACCGACCGAAGACACCTACGACGGTGTGATCTCGAACCTCCCGAAGTCCGTCCAAAACGTCCGGATCGAGGGCTTCGGCGATACCCAGGTGTCCATGCAGAACCGCTCGACGGTAACAGCCAAGACCATCGAAATAAACGTCACTGGTACCGACAACACCGGCGACCAGCACACGCACATCTACGAGATCGGCCCGACCCGCGGGGCGATCATCAATGCGACCCACAAGGGTGTCGTCGATGGTGCGGAGGGCAGTGACGCTACTCTCGAACATATCGTTGTCTCTCCGCCCACCGACGAGTACGACCGACTTGAGGTCTTGGAGTTCCAGCCGTACGCCTCCAAGTTCGACCGGATCGACTCCCAGAACAGTGAAGCCCACGCCGAAGTCCAGAACTTCGTCAACAACACCTACGACCAGTACATCGCCGGCGAGATCAACAACTCCGATCTCGTCGACCCCTACCTCGCCAAGCGCGAGTACTCGCCCGGCGGGAGCTTCCAGTCGTGGGCGACCACCTCGCTCACCCTGATGGGCGCCAACTCTCCCGAGAACATCGACGACGTGGGCAAGTTCAAGGTCACCACTGGCGCCGCGACCTACGAGGGGATGCTGCTCTCCGACGAGAACCCCGCCAGCGGCAAGTTCGCCGCTGGCAACACCTACAACCCGGCGACTATCGGCGGCGAACAGATGCTCGTCACCGACTCGCGGATGCTCGAACTCACCCGCAACTTCACCGTCGCCAACAT
>Ga0207732_100479_pt1 | contig 11951 bp, 13 predicted proteins | sample A23P1SouthBayCA_FD_187733 | JGI IMG/M metagenome (GOLD analysis project Ga0207732, IMG submission 187733) | Aerobic enrichment media microbial communities from Eden Landing Ponds, California, USA - A23 P3 (4) (SPAdes) | ecosystem: Environmental > Aquatic > Marine > Unclassified | place...
CCTGCCGATCGACGCCTTCCGCGACCACGGCGTCGCCGTCACCAACGCCTCGGGCGTCCACGGCCCTAACATCGGCGAGTACGCCCTCGGCGCGATCCTCACGTTCACCCGCGAGTTCCTCGAATCGCGACGGCGCCAGCGCCGGCGGGAGTGGCGCTCACACCGGACCCACGAACTCGCCGACAGCACCGTCGCGGTCGTCGGAATGGGACCGATCGGCGAGTCGGTCGTCCAGCGGCTCGACGGCTTCGACGTCGACACCGTCGGCGTGCGCTACACCCCCGAGAAGGGCGGGCCGACCGACGAGGTGTACGGGTACGACGACATCGCCGAAGCGGTCGCCGACGCGGCCTACGTCGTGCTGGCCTGTCCGCTGACCGACGCGACGGAACACCTGATCGACGGCGAGGTGTTCCAGACGATGCCGACCGACGCCGTCCTCGTCAACGCCGCCCGCGGCGGCGTCGTCCACACCGGCGACCTGGTCGACGCCCTCCGGTCGAACTCGATCCGCGGGGCCGCCCTGGACGTGACCGACCCCGAGCCGCTCCCCGAGGACCACGAGCTGTGGACCTTCGAGAACGTCCTGATCACCCCGCACAACGCGGGCCACACGCCGAACTACTTCCAGCGGCTGGCCGACATCGTCGCCGAGGCCGTCGACACCGCCGACGAGCGCGGCGAGTGGACGGACTTGCCGAACCAGGTCGTCTGAGCGAGGTCGGTTGGATGGGGGCGACCCGATCGTCAGATCTCGGTCTCCGCTGTCGACTCGCGGTAGCCGTCGCGGGCTTCGACGACGAGGTAGGCGAGCGCGGCGGCGACGGCGCCCCCGCGGAGCACCGCGTCGGAGGAGACCGGCCCGATCGGGACGGCTTCGGTGACGAAGGCCAGCGCGGCCAGCGACGAGACGATCGCGACGGCGGCGACGAACCGCCAGCGGGAGGCGACCGGGACGAGGCCGTCCTCGCCGCGCCAGGCGAGGTAGAGGTGTGCGCCGGCCAGGACCGCGCCGTTGTAGCCGACGAGTGCGACGGCCGTCACCGCGGGGTCGGTCGGGAGCCGCGTCAGCGCGGCCAGACCGGCGAGAGCGAGCGCGACGACCGTCAGGTGGACGGTCGTGTCTCTGGAGACCATACGATGGCAGTCGCGCGCCCGACGAATAAGCCTTGAGGCGAGTCCGTCGCTACGACTCCGGTTCGCCGATCCGTTCGGTCCCGTCGGCGTCCAGCCCCTCGCCCTCCTTGACGGCCTGGGCCTCCTGTTCCATCGCATCGATGTCGACCTGCGCCTCCTCGTCGATCTCCCCGATGATCTCGGCGATGTTGTCCAGGCCGATCAGTTCGCGCGTCTCGGCGTCGAAGTCGAGCGAGTCGAGTTCGCCGTCGCCGTCGGCTCCCGCCATGCCGTTCACGTCGCTGCCCGAGAGGTGTTTGCCGTACCGCCCCACCAGCGAGGTGAGCTCCTGCGGCATGACGAACGTCGTCGACTCGCCCTGGCCGATGTTTTCGAGGGTCTCCATCCCCTTGTCGACGATCGCCCGCTCGCCCATCGATTCGGCGGATTTCGCGCGCAGGACCGTCGAGATCGCGTCACCCTGGGCTTCGAGGATCTGCGACTGTTTCGACCCCTGGGCGCGGACGATGTCGGACTGCTTCTGGCCCTGGGCCTGTTCGATGGCGGAGCGCCGTTCGCCCTGGGCTTCGAGGATCATCGCCCGGCGCTTGCGCTCTGCGGAGGTCTGCTGCTCCATCGCCTGTTTGACGCCGGCGGCGGGGTTGACCTCGCGGACCTCGACGCTCTCGACGCGGATGCCCCACTCGTCGGTCGGTTCGTCCAGTTCCTCGCGGATGCGCGCGTTGATCTGCTCCCGCCGGGAGAGCGTGTCGTCGAGTTCCATGTCGCCCAGCACCGCCCGCAGCGTCGTCTGGGCGAGGTTCGAGACGGCGCGTTTGTACTCCTCGACCTGCAGGAACGCCTTCTTGGCGTCCATCACTTTGATGTAGACGACGGCGTCGGCGGTCACTGGCGAGTTGTCGCGGGTGATCGCCTCCTGCTGGGGCACGTCGATCGTCTGGGTCCGCATGTCGAAGGGGTAGGTCCGACTCACGAACGGCGGGATCACGTGGATCCCCGGCTCCAGCAGTTTGCGGTACTCGCCGAACACCGTCAGCGCCTCCTTCTCGTAGGCCTCGACGATCTCGACCGCCGAGTACACCGCGGCGACGGCTATCAGGAGGAGGAGTCCCCCGACTATCGTCAGCGGCGAGACGCCGGGGAGCGCCTGGAGAGGCGGTGTGGCGGAGCCCGTGAGGACGGCCACGACGGACGGGATGCTCATACGTGTGCTAGTGCGTTGCAGACTGATAAGGTGTCGCACCGGCGGGCGGCCGTCCCGGCACGGGGAGAGAACGACCGGAGCGCGCTCAGACTAGCGGTTCGTCGGGGTGGTCGCGCTCGTAGGTCTCCCGCATCGTCTCGGCGAAGCGACCGGCCTTCGAGAGGGTGATCGTGACGACGGTGAACCCCCCGTCGACGGGGTCGAGGACGAACACCTCCCGCGCTTGTGGTTCGTCGGGACCGTCGTTGACCCGGTCGACCAGCGGCTCGACCGGCCGGGCGCCCGACCGGAACTCGTCGAATATCGAGGGGTGGCCCGAGTCGGCGAAGACGTAACAGACGCCGTTGACCGCGTTGTCGGTGTTGTAGGTCTGCGTGGCGTTCATCCCGTCACCGGCCGCGCGGGTCTCCTCCCAGAGGCTCTGTGCGACCTCGAAGATCGGGTCGGCGTCGGCGACGTAGGTGTACAGCGTGGGCCGCTGCACCGAGAGCGTCAGGACCGTGGGCTCCTCCGACCCCCAGTCGAGCCCGGCGTCGACGAGGTAGCCGGGCCGGAGGTCGCCGACGGGCGCGTCGTGTCCCTCGCGGGGGACGGCGACCGTCTCGTAGGTCTCGCGGTCGAGAAAGCGCCACGTCTCGTCGTCGCCGCCGGGCAACACGCGATAGGTCCCCTCGTCCATGGTCGGGCTACGACGCGGGACGGGAAAACGTCGTCCGTTCCGGTCGGCCCCCCGGAGAACCGAGGGGCTTACTGCGCCTCGCGTTCCGGCGCCGGCGGCCGCCACGGCGTCGGCCCGAGCAACAGCCAGCCGACCCCGAGGAGGCCGACTCCCGTCACCCCGGTGACGGCCAACGGCGTGGGGTTGTCGGTCGGAGATATCAGCGGCCCGCCGACGAACGCGCCGAACAGGAGCGACAGCGTCCCGACGACCAGACAGACGCCGCCGGCCGTCCGAGTCACTGCGGAGCGCCCCTCGCCGTCGGCCCCGAGCCACCGGGCCGCCCCCGCCCCGACGACCGCCAGCAGGTAGAGGAACAGCGGGAAGACGAGCGGGTGGTACGGCGTCAGGAACGGGAGCGCGACTTCGACGAGATCGTAGGTGACGATCAGCAGGTAGGCCGGGATCTGGAGCGGCTGGAACTCGACGCGCCGTGCGAGATAGACGGCCCCGAGGACCGCGAACGCGACCGCAACGTCGCGGCCGACGAGAGCCCGTCCCAGCGCTCGGCGGGAAACCATGTCAGAGGGTCGACGCCGGACGCACAAATGTGTTCGTCAGGCGATAGCCGGCGCTGCCGAAGTTCCCTCGCGCTCCGAGACCCGAGCACACGCCGGGAGAATGCGACCGCCCGCAGTGTCCGCCTACAGATAGCCGCTATCGACCAGCAGTTCGCCGTTCAGCACGCTCGCCCCGGCCGCACCGCGCAGGGTGTTGTGGGCGAGACAGTTGAACTGGAGGCCGTGGGTGGTCTCCTGGACCCCACCGACAGAGACCGTCATGCCGTCGCCGAGGTTGCGGTCCATGCGGGGCTGGGGGCGGTCGGGCTCGTCGAAGACCTCGATGAGCTGGTCGGGCGAGGACGGCAGGTCCAGCGAGGGGTACTCCCTCATCGTGTCCTCGGCCGCGGAGGGCGAGATGTCCTCCTCGGTGTCGGCCCAGACGTTCTCCAGGTGGCCGTCGATGGTCGGGATGCGGTTGCAGGAGGCGGCCACGTCGGCGCCGTGCCAGTGGACCTCGGCGCCGTCGAACTCGCCGAGCAGCTTGCGCGATTCGGTCTCCATCTTCTGCTCCTCCTTGCCGATGTGGGGGATGGCGTTGTCGATGATCTCCATCGAGGAGACGCCCGAATACCCCGCGCCCGAGACGGCCTGGAGGGTGGCGACCTCGATGCGTTCGAGGCCGGCGGCCTCGTCGAGGGCGGCCAGCGGCGGCACCATCGTGATCGTCGAGCAGTTGGGGTTCTTGATGAGCGCGCCGTCCCAGCCGCGCTCGTCGCGCTGGACCTCGATGAGGTCCATGTGGTCGGCGTTGACCTCCGGGATGACGAGCGGCACGTCGTCGTCCGCGCGGGCGTTCGAGGAGTTCGAGGAGACGACGTAGCCCGCCTCGCAGAACTCGGGCTCGACGCGCTCGCCGACGCTGGACGGCAGCGACGAGAAGATGAGATCCACGTCGTCCGGGACCGCGTCGGGGTCGGTGGCCACGACCTCCGTCTCGGCCACGTCGTCGGGGATCGGCATGTCGATGCGCCACTTGCTCGCCTCGCGGTAGCTCTTGCCCACGCTGGATTCGCTCGCGGTGAGCGCTTCGATCTCGAAGTCGGGGTTCGGGTCGATCAGCTGGATGAGTCGCTGGCCCACTGCACCGGTCGCACCGAGGATGCCTACGCTGACAGTCATTGTTCCGGGATAGTGCGACCGCCATTCAAAACTGTTTGGATACGTCTACCACGGTGAGGATCGATCATCCGCAATTCCGGGGACGGCACGGCCGCTGGGGGCGAGCGGAGACGGGTGAAAGAGAGAGCGGAGAGCCGCTTACGCCTCGACGGGCTGGCCCTGCTTGCGGGTGACGTAGCCGGCGATGCGGTTCCGGACGCCCTTGGACTCGACGTTCGTGAGTTCGGTGACGACTTCCTTGTTGTGCTCGAAGTCCTGACCGAAGGCGTTCGGATACCGCTCCATCAGCAGTGTCCCGGTCTTCTTGACGTAGGCGGGTTTGATAGCCATACCGACCCGTTGTCCGGTCGTACCCTAAAAGGATTCGAATCGGCGGCGCGCCGGACCCCGCGATGGGCTCGGCCCCCGATCACTCGCCGAGTTCGACCGCTTCGAGCACGTCGGGCGTGTCGTTCGCGGGGTTGTTGACGGCCGTCGACACCGGATACGTCCGCATCGGTTCGGTGGGATAGGGGTCCAGCAGCGACTCGACCTCGTCGGGGTCGCCGGTGAGCCAGGATTCCTCCTCGCTCGGATCGAGGATCACCGCCATCCGGTGGTGCAAGTCGGCGACGGTCTCGTTCGGTTCGGTGGTGATCACGGTGAACGTCTCGACCGGGTCGGGGTCGTTATCGGGCGCCGACCCGCCGCCGAAGTCGCCCAGGCCGGTCTGGGTCTGCGGGGGCGTCCAGCGCTCCCACAGGCCGGCCATCGCGAACAGCTCGTCGTCGCCGACGGTGACGCGGTAGGGTTGCTTGCCGCTCTCGCCGCCGCGGTCGGTCCACTCGTAGAACCCGTCCGCGGGGACGAGACAGCGGCGAGACTCGTACGCGTCGGCGAAGCTGCGTTTCTCTCGCACTGTCTCCGCGCGTGCGTTGATGAACTCGAACTCCGAACGGTCGCCGGCCCACTCGGGGACCAGTCCCCACTCCATCCGCCGGATCGTCTCGGGGTCGTCGCCGGCGATCACCGGGAGCGACTGGCTCGGCGCGGCGTTGTAGCGCGGTTCGGACTCGTACTCGAAGGTCGCGTCGAAGCGCTCCTCGATGTCGTCGGGCGGGGCGAAGAGGCTGTAGCGGCCACACATGCCACCGGCTACGAGCGCCAGCGACAAAACGGCTCAGCTTCCGTCAGTCCTCGAACAGGGCGGCGGCGAGGATGTTCGCGTCGGCGACGACCTTGAACGCCGCGCCGACGACGCCGCCGAAGAAGAACGTCGCGCCGACGAGGACGATCCCCAGCCCGATGATCTGGCGGACGATCTCCGCGAGCCCCCCGATGAAGGGCGGGTTCACGAACATCGAGAGACCGATGGGGAGCAGGAGCGTCCCGACGAGATAGAGGATGATGAGCCGACGCATCTCCGGGTGGAGCGCGTACGCCACCGCGGAGTCGAAGTCGACGGGCGAGCGCGCGAGCGTGTCTTCCGGTTCTGCCATGGTCGGTCGTCGGATGGCTGCCGGATAGTTGTACGGGGCCGTTCAGGCCAGCGACGGGGTGGTGCGCGGCTGGCGGTTGCGGCCGGGGCGGTAGCGGTTTCGCTGCGGCGCGGGGCGATTTGGATGGGGTGGCGGTGGCCGGGAGGCCGTCTCGTCGGCCGAGCCGGGGACAGGCAGGTTTATATCCCGCATCCGGGGCCGGAGGCGCCGGTTCACCGCATCGAGGCCAGAGGCCGAGATGCGGCTTTTTCACCCGTGTTTCTGCGGGCGGGGTTCCCCGCAGCGAGCGAAGCGAGCGAGGAAACCCCGCCCGCAAAAAGATGGAAACGAGGTGGTCCCTAGATGGCGAGGAACTGCGTCACCAGCCACTTGGTCATGACGCCGGTGATAGATCCGACCCAGGTGAGGACGACGAAGTGGACGTAGGTGTTGATCTTGTGGCCGCCGTCGACGGTGCGGACCATCAGCGCCGACAGCATGGCGCCGAACATGATGATGACGATCAGCAGGAACTCGATGAGCGGGATGTTGTACACCTCGGTGTTGATGAGGCTGCCCACGTCGAAGTTGCTGGTCCCGCTCTGCAGGTCGAGACTCATCGAGGCGAGGATGTTGACGACCTGCAGGCCGATGAAGAAGGCGAAGGTCGAGGCGGCGGTGATCCCGTAGAGCAGGCCGATGAGCGTCGTGGTGGCCTGGGCCCGGCGCTGGCGCAGTTGCTGGACCTCCATCATGTTCTCTGAGATGAGTTCGCCCAGCAGTTTGGGGTCGCCGCCCATCTCGCGGCCGATGAGGTACATCTCGGAGAACTTCTGGATGAGCGAGGAGCGACACTCGGCGGTGAAGTGGCGCCACGCCTGGGTCGTCTCGATGCGCATGTTCAGCCGCTTGTAGAGGTTGTCGACGTCGTCGGTCAGCGGGCCGAAGTCCTTCTTGCGCAGCGATTCGAGGACCGTCGACGTCGTCGACTGCTTGGCGCCCTCCGTCGCCCCGAGCGCGCGGATGAAACTGGGAAACTCCTCGTCCCGGGCCTTGATCTTCTTCTCCTCGGCGTTGACGACGAGGCCCGGGATCAGCAGGGGCAGCGTCGGGATGGCGGCGTAGAACGGCAGCGGCAACGGGTCGAGGAAGAAGACCACGTCGTCGAGCGTGACCGGGGAGAGGCCGAGCATGCCGACCAGCGAGAAGGCGAGCAGACCGCCCGAGAGGGCCGTGCCGGCGATCGTGGCGTTGCGGATCTTGTCCTCGATCGGCGAGGGTTTGTCCTCGGGGTGGTACCACAGCGGGTCGTGGGGGGCCATCGACCGGATGGCGAGGTAGAACCCCGACTGGACGAACACGTAGAGGACGATGACGGCGCTGACGGTCATCGTCGGGTTGGTGCCCGTCAGCACCGGGAGGACGACGGCGAACACGAGCGCGAAGGTCATCGAGAGGATCATCGACAGGTAGAGGTCCTTCATGACCTCCAGGTTGTCCAGCGTGCCCTGGTAGACGGTCTTGTAGTTGGCGATGATCTGGTCCTGTTCGGAGACGAGGTAGTCGTCGAGGGCCTGCCCGGCGCCGAGCGTGTAGCCGAGGCGGTCGAAGAAGTCGGAGACGGCGTCGCTTGGGACCTGTTTGGCGCGGCGGCGGCAGGCGTCGTCGAGGCTCAGGTTCCAGGTGTCGACGAGTTCGACGACGCGGCCGATCTCGGCGGCCATCTCGCCGTACTGGTCCTGTTTCGCGAGCTGTCGGAACACCTCGATCCGGTCGATGTTCGTCGTCGCGAGGACCGTCATGTGCGTGACGACGAGGTGGAACTGGTTGTTGAGCTCGCTCTTGCGCTGGGAGAGCAGTATCTTCGGGTAGAACACCGCGGAGGCGAACATCAGGAAGCCGAGCAGGGGGATCGGCCCCCGGATCATCAGCGCGACGTCGAGCAGGAGCGCGACGCCGACGGTGGCGACGAAGAAGACGGCCGAGGGGACGAGGATGACGCCGAGGTACCGGTTCAGCGGCATCGGCATCTGCTCGTAGGCGTCGATCAGCCCGGCGAGGGCGGAGGTGACGGTGAGTTCGACGGTCCCTGCGGATTCGTCTGCCGACGCCATCACTCGGTCCTGTGGATGTCGAAGGGGAGCCCCTCCACGCCGTCGCGATGGAAGTCCTCGATCAGTTCGTTGACCTCGTGGTATCCGAGGATCCCCTCCTGGATGGCCCGCTCGATGATGCTCGCACGGAAGTTGAGGTCGTCGTAGATGTCGCGGGTGTCCTCGTAGCCCAGCAGGGTCGCGATCTGCTCTTCGAGGACGAAGGAGTTGTTCATCCCCTGGAAGACGATCTCGTCCTCGACGGGGTCCCAGTAGAACGACTGACGGGTGACGACCCCGTCCATCTCCTTGGAGTAGCCCTCGATCTCCTGGACGGAGGTCACCCGACGCAGGACCTGGTCGCCCTGCTTGACGCGGTTCTGGAACAGCGCCACGTCGGCCACGTCCATGAACGTCTCCGGGACGTTGATCGGTTCGCCGGTGAACCGCTGGATCATCGAGACGATGTCGCTCGCGTGGAACGTCAGCATGACCGGGTGGCCGGTCTGGGCCGCCTGGAACGCCATGCGACCCTCCTCGCCACGGACCTCACCGACGATGATGTAGTCGGGGCGAGAACGCAGCGCGGCCGCGACGAGGTCGAACATGTCGACGCTGGAGCCCTCGTCTTCGCCCTCCCGAGTCAGGAGCTTCTGCCAAGTGTCGTGTGGCGGCAGGACCTCGGCGGTGTCCTCTGCGGTGTAGATCTTCGCGTCGCGGGGGATGAACGCCATGATGGAGTTCAGCGTCGTGGTCTTCCCCGACGCCGTCTCCCCGACGACGAAGACGGTCTGTTCGTTCTCCAGGCAGAGCCAGAGATAGGCGGCCAGTTGCGGCGAGAGCGTGCCCCACTTGGTGATCTGGAAGATCGACAGCGGCACGTCGTCGCCCTGACGGATGGTCAGGGAGGGACCCTTGACGGACACGTCGTCGGAGTAGATGAGGTTGAGACGCGAGCCGTCCGGGAGCGTCGAGTCGACGATGGGGTCGCTGTCGGAGACGGGGTCGCCGATGCGCTCGCCCATGTTCTTGAGCCACTGGTCGTACTCCTCGGGCGTGCCGAAGTCCACGGTGGTCGAGAGCATCCCGTAGACCGAGTGGTCGACGTGACACTCGTGGGGGCCGATAACGTGGATGTCCTCGTTGGCCGGGTCGCGCATGACCGGTTCCAGCGGCCCGAGGCCGACGATGTCCCGATTGAGTCGGTAGAGGATGTTCTCGTAGGTCGACTCGGTCACCTCGACCTTCCCGATGTTCGAGAGTTTGTTAAACCGCGAGAGGACGCCGTTCTCGTCGCTGGCGCCGCTCTTGACGGCGGTCGACTCCTGGAGGAGTTCCTCGATGCGGTCGTCGTACTCCGTGTCGCTGGTGGGGGCGGGCTTGTTGACGCTCTTCTGGAGGAGCTTGTTGCGCACTTCCTCGAAGACGACCGACTCCTCGTCGTCGAGTTCCGGCTCGATGGCGTAGTACTTCATGTCTTGGCCGATGTCGCCGTAGATGTGACAGAAGATCGGCCCGCCGACGGGGTAGAGGACGTTCGGCCGATTCGACTCGTAGTCGTCGTCGGCCTCCTCGATGAACGTCGGGAACTCCCCGGTGATCTGCTTGAACTTCTTCAGGTGGTCCATCAGGTGCGGACGGCGCGATGCGACTTGCCTGAGTTCGTCCGAGGGTTTGGGTCGTCCGTGGTCTGTCATGGCTGTACTGGTCTCCGTGGTGGGGTGGTCACGCCACGCTGCGCGATTCGATCACGATGCCGGTACCCGAGCGCACCGAGTACCCGATGGTGTCGCCGACCTGCTCGCCCATGCCGGCGAAGCGGAGGACGCTTATCTGGCGCCGCACGTCGTTGCCGACCTCGATCATCTCCAGTTCGAGGAACACGTCGGCGATGGCACGGAACGGACCGATGGCCTCCTCGTCGAGCGTCGAGGGGTCGACGGTCAGCATGATGACTTTCCCCTGGGAGATGATGTCCCGGAAGAAGGAGATGATCTCCAGGGCGGCCTGCCGCTCCTCGTTCTGGCGGACCAGCGCCTCGAACTTGGGGTCGTTGCGGAGGATGGCGTCGAAGGTGTCGATGATGACGACCTCCGAGTCCCACATCACCTCGGCCTCCATCAGGCGCTTGAGCAGTTCCTTGCGCTCGCCCTCCTCCTCTTGCCCGGAGAAGGTGTTCCCGTCGCCGATGTCGGCGTGCAGGAACAGCATGTTCTCGTCGAGGAGGTGCTCGACCATGCCGTAGTTCAGCGAGTGCATCTGGTCGAGGAAGCTCCCGACGGTGAGTTCGGTCGAGAGCATCGTCACCGAGTGCCCCTCCTCGCAGAGCCCGTAGGCGAAGCGCTGGCTGATGGCGGACTTGCCGGCGCCGTAGTCGCCCTCCACGAGGACGATGCTCCCCGGGGGGATACCGCCGCCCAGTTCCTTGTTGATCCGGTCGCGCTCTTTCAGCCCGAGCGAGAACAGGTCGTTGGTCGCGATACTCATGTGCGGAACTCGAACACCTCCTCGTCGCCGTTGACGACCACCTTCACGCGGTGGTCGGTGTTCAGCGCCAGCGGGTCGTCGGCCCGGTCGATCACCAGTTTCAGGACCGCTCCGGGCCGCCAGTTGGGGCCTTCACCGTACAGCGTCACGTTCACGTCCGTCTCGAACCGGCCGTCGACGAAGACGTTGACCGCGCTCGGTTCGGCCGGCAACGTCTCCGAGCCCGTGTTCTTGACGTGGAGCGTGATGTTGTCGGTCACCTCGTCGTAGACGTTCGCCGACCCGCTGTCGCTGATGATCTCCACGTCGGTACGCACGTCCTGGCTGACCTGCAGCCCCTGGTCGTCGATCGCGTTGCTCAGCTGACCGACGGTGTCGGTGAACACGCCGGCGACGCTGGCGGCGACCAGCATCGACGCGATGAACAGGATCATGTGCGAGACGGAGACGCTAGCCACGGTGGACCACCTCCACGCTGTCGGCGCGGATCGCCCGGACGCTGGGGGCGACCGGTCGAGCGCTCACGAACACGCGGCGGTCACCCCCCGGGTCGCGGCCACGCCGGGGCCGGAGACGACCTTGACCGACCGCGGCGCGGCGTCGAGACCGGTCTCCTCGACGGTGAGCCGTTCGCCGGGGAGCCACAGGTCCGTCCCCGGCTCCGACCCGTTGGCCGTGCCGTCGACGACAGCACCCTCGGCCCAGCCGGTCCGGTAGCTGTTGCCCAGCAGCAGGTCGGTGTCGCTCAGGCGGAGCCTCGTCGAGCCGGTGTTGTTGACCGCGACTCGGACGCCGCAGGACGGTTCCGTGACCACGCTGATCCCCGTGATCGCGATGTCGGCGTCTGCGATCCGGTCGGCGCGCTCCTGGACGGCGCTGCGCGCGTCGTGGAGGCGTTCGCCGGCGTTGGAGACGCTACCGTAGTACGCCGACAGGGCGACGAACAGCCCCAGCAGGACCACCACCAGCGACCCGCTGACGGAGAAGCCCATCAGGCGACCACCTCCGTGTCCGCGACGCCGGCCTCGGTCGCGAGTTTGACGCGGCCGGACGCGTTCCCTCCGGCGACCCGGATGGTGAGCCGCTCGCCCGGGAGCCACAGGTACGTCGCGGCGTCGCCGTCGACGGTGGCGTTCGCTCGCCAGCCGGTCCGATACTCGTTGTCGAAGATCG
>Ga0207732_100519_pt1 | contig 11001 bp, 5 predicted proteins | sample A23P1SouthBayCA_FD_187733 | JGI IMG/M metagenome (GOLD analysis project Ga0207732, IMG submission 187733) | Aerobic enrichment media microbial communities from Eden Landing Ponds, California, USA - A23 P3 (4) (SPAdes) | ecosystem: Environmental > Aquatic > Marine > Unclassified | place...
CTCGCCGATACTCGCGTATCGGAACACCGAGACCGGTGCGCGAGCCGTCCTGCACCGAGCGCCGGATTCCTACCGGTACAAGTGGCGTGGAGCAATCCTCGTCGACGGCTATCCGGTGTGGTCGCGGGGATACGAGACGAAAGACGCGACGTCGTTCCGTGACGAACTCCGGGAGCGGCCGGCCCCGAACCTCAGCTGTCCGGAGTGTCCGAACAACGACGTTCGCGTCGGCGAGAAGGCAGCAGACGGAGCGAAAATCCAGCGATGGTACAACTGCCCCGACTGTGGGTACGAAGCCCCCTCACGCATCGTCTACGGCGCCGAGCGGTGAGTGAGCGAGCGGTGGACGCTGTTTTTCGGCCGGGCACGAGGTGGTGGCCCGGTACGACCGGGTGAGTCAACCAATGAGTCTCGAAGTACTTGACCGACACAGTGAGGCACTGTTCGAGTTCCTCTGGTGTCCCGTCTGCGGGCAGGAGGTCTTCACTCACATCCCGTTCGAGGGGGTGTTCTGCAAGAACTGCAACACCGAGGTCGAACTCCAGAAATCCCGAGAGACACGCGGCTACGAGGCGGCCGTTCTCGCCTACTTCGATACAACCACGACCTGGAACCTTCACGTCGACGAGAAACTGCGCCGCGACCTGCCTGATGGGTCGGCGCGCGTGAAGATCCTCGGCGCACCGGGTGCCTACAAGGTCGACTGGTGGAGTCCAGAGCCGGGTGAGGACTGGGAGCCTGTCGAGCGCGGCGAGTTCGACGACGTCGAAGAACCATCAGAGGTGTCCCACCTAGCGTAGTGGAGTTAAATCTCGCAGCGACTCCGTGGTGATATTTCTTCACCGACGATGAGGGCCGGCGACCGCTCCAGCGAGGGCGTCAGATATCCAGTATCGAGCCACCGTCGGAGGGAGAGAGGTAATCGCCTACGATCGAGGCGTAAACGATTTCCGGCTGTTCACTTTCGGCCGGGGCAGTCAACTCGAGAATGGTAGTATCGAAAACCCTTCGAATTCGTAGTCGGCTGTGGTTTTCTGCTGGTCTTCACAACTATGGGATGCCATCGGGCCCTTCGATATCCGTCAGCAAAATGGCCTGTATTTATTAAGAAGGATGGGAAATGACGCCATATCTCGGGGACGGATTGGAACAAGCGGATCGGGAAGCAGTCCCCTATCTTTGCTATAGGGGCATTCGTCCTAGTAGCAACTTTTGTCATATGTTGGCAGTATGAGGTTAACCGAGGTTCGATCGTCTCCGAGAACGCACCAGGGCAACTTGCAGAAGTGCTATTCACTAGCCAAGCGAGCGTTCTCGCAATTGTTTTTTCGTTGACTTATGTCGGGGTACAGTTGACGAGTCCACAATACTCCCCGAGATTGACTTGGCTGTTTACGGACAATCGCCACCTTCGACAAACCCTCGCTGTTGTGTCCGTTTCGCTCTTTTTGAATGCACTTGTAATCACAATCACGGACGTAATACCAGAGACGTTGCGGCTCGCGACATCCGCATCTCTCGTGACATTCGCAGGAGTTAGTCTGTGGGCAATCGGAGAATACGCGGTCCGCTCACTGACCCTCGCAACCCCTGCAGGAATCGTCGAAGCGTACGAAAGTCGGATTACGGGGGATCGATACCTGAGTGACGTTCGAAATATGAGGAAGTCCAGAAGAGCTGACGAAAACCCACTCCGTGGACTCCACGAGTTCCTTTGTTCACTGATCGATAACAATTCGAGCTCGAGCTGGTCACGAGGCATCGACGTAATGACGAACAAGGTCCTTGATATCGTCCGGTATTCTCTCGTGAGGCTATTGGGGGAGCCCGAGAAGACGCAGACCATCGATCGATCACAAACAGACGACCTGCCACTCCTTCAGTCAACGGATGGGTTTGCAGAGGAGGGTCCCTCTAAGGCTGACCAATTCCAGTGTAATCGTGAACTGGTGAAGCTAAGCGATGATGATGAACTGACAGGGAGCGCACTCTTCCACCCCCCTCTCGTTGAGTTCATCCCAGCTCTCGCAATCAAAGCTGATCAGTCCGACGCCACCGATGAAGCTAGGGAATGTCTTCGGGTGCTCAGATCCACCCACAAACTCGGCCTCCAATTTGGTTCAGACGAAGCTATGCGGCTAAGTCAGAAGGGATTCCGCGTTGTACTTGATGGCGATTTGAAACACCCTATCTCTGAGGAAACTGAACTAACGGGTTGGTATTTCGCACTCGTCGAGCTCCGTGAAACGGCAAAATTAGATTCGAAATCCCATCTCCGGTACCTTTCAGAGCAGTTAGAAGCTTATCGGAAGCTCCTTGAAAATGAGAACAAGAAGGAATTCTATAGCCAGTACTCGGTACTTAGTGCAGCTGTTATCGTCACAAATCGAATCCTGACTGACGCAGTCCAAACTTCTGCGGGGGATCTCGACGCAGAAATCCGCGATCTCTGGAACATCAACCTATCGTCATACAACGCTCGGACAGCGCTCATCGTCACTGGATTCAGAATGTTGTGTTCGTTGACCGAACTCGCCGTGACCGATATTGACGATGGAAAAAGTAATATATCTCCTACATTACTCCGACGGACCTGGGAAAGCGTCGCCCGTACAGCTAACAGCTATGAACGAGGGCTTGCTGTCCCCTTCTATCGAGGCCTTATCGAAACTGGATATGTAATCTCGGTCGTCGTTGACAGCCAACAGTCGGGTGCCCAGCTCGAGGAATGGCAGAATACGATCTCACGGGCACATTCGGAAAAACCTGCTCCTGTAGAAGAAGCCTTCAGTCGAGTTTATCTACAGGACAACGATGAACGGCGACGGACGGCAACCCTTCCTCAGCCCTTACTTCGGCTCTCGGAGTTCAAACCAGTTCGGGAGCATAAGTTAGCGGACAGTATTCTCCCAAAGCTTGACCCGACACAGGAAACAAACGAGCGTCACCCGTTCCGCTGACAACATCATAGAACATAATGACAACACCGAACCCAGAGGAGATCAAAAGTTATCAAGCCCTTCTACGACGTGAGGAGTCGCTTTATCGAAGGCATGGAGAATCGCTATCCCCCTCAGAAACCTATCTCGACGATGAAGAACTGTCAGAACTCCTACAAGACGATGTCTCCCCATCAGATCTACTCGAAGACGGAATGCTTCTAGAGTTTGCTCCCGGCTATCGAACGACTCACTTCGACCTTCTTCATCGTCTCTCGAATATCCGAAATGGCTACGATCAGGACCCATTAGTGTTCGAATCAGACATTTCTATTGAGACCGAGAAAGTTCCTGATTTCGGAGCAAAGGACCTCAGAGAAGTGTTAGACGGAGCGGGGTTGGAAAATGAAAAGTCCGAATTAATCGTTCATGCTATCGAGGGGGGTGACTCAACGATAGATGGGCTCTCTAGTCATCAGGCAACGGCGATAGAAGAAGTACTCAAACCGGACAATGATTGTCTCACACTCGATGGGCCGACAGCCTCCGGAAAGTCACTCACGTTTTCAATCCCTTCATTCAAACACGCACTCGATGCCCTCGACAATGAGGGCGTTCAGACATCCTCATTGCTTCTCTATCCCCGACAGGCGCTGATTCGTGACCAACTTTCGACGCTCCTGCCGCGACTGGACCGACTGAATGACCGGCTTGAGGAGACAGACAAGCCAATGATATCGCTCGGGGTGGATCACGGTGAGACGCCCAAAAAGGTCAGAGAGAGGGACAAAGAGAGCTTCTTCGGGATTACCTGTCCAAGATGCGAGCACCACGATGATAAAAACGATTTGGTAATCGAATCCGTAGCCGGCAACCCTCAGGTCAGATGTCCTGCTTGTGACGAGACACTCAATTATATTGTTCCCACCAAGACGGCCATTGCACAGAATCCACCGACGATTCTGTTAAGCACTATCTGGACTGTTTACCACCGACTTCGGAGTTCACGAGGGAATAACGCAACACGCTATGACGATTTAGAGTATATCGTACTCGATGAGGCCCACATATACACCAGCTATGTCGGCGGACACGTCCAGTACATTTTACAGCTGCTCAAAGACGCTAAGGCAGAAGACGAAATCCCACAATTCGTCTTGTCTTCTGCTACTCTCTCAAATCCCCTTGAGTTCACACGAAATCTGACCACACTGGATCGAGAGGCAGTCGTTCACGTTGACTATGACGATGTGCTAGCAGATGCAGGCGTGGATGACGAGCGCCATCTCGTCCATTATTACGTCCTCCCCCCACCCAACCGGAGTGTGGAAACACTGAACGAAGCGATGGTTCAGTGTTTGAACCTCTGGTGTACGAGACGGAGTTTCCGGGCGCTGAACTTCATCGACAGCATCGCAGAGATCAATCGCCAATACAGCTACATCGCGAACTACATCCTGTCTCCCAGTGGTAACCGGGGGGAAGAGGTTGTTCGACATACCCACCCTGATGTCGAAGTCAGCAATCAGGATCCCTTCTCGTGGGAACCCCTACTTCCTCGTGGTTGGGTCGGTTCGTCGCGAAGTGACTTCCAGAATTATGTAATGACCGACTTCGTAAATAGCATCGGAACCCATTCAGGCGAACTTCGCGATCAAGAGCGTAACCGCATCGAAGATTCGTTCAACGCAGAAGATGGTGGGAAACGACTTCTTCTTTCAACCTCGACACTGGAGATGGGTGTCGACCTAAACAGCGTTGCGGCAGTCCTTCAATATAAGTTGCCCCCGGGTAAAAACGAAGGTGTCATTCAGCGTATCGGAAGGGCCGGACGTAACCCTGACACCTATCGTGTCGGGCTCGGCATAATCGAATTCTCGTCGAAACCATCGAGTATGATGTATATGTTCGACGAAGAACTCCGAGAGGAGTTGGAGAGCACTTCGAACCTCTCGCCGTCGCAGATCGGGAACAGTGCTTCAATACAGGTTCAGCATGTCCTTTCTAGAGCTCTCCATAGGATGGCACGAGAGGGATACAACACCTATGCCGATGGCAGAGACGGTATCCAAACTCGCGCTGAGCTTATCGGCTTCTTACGGGAGTTGATCACCTACGTCGAAAACACAGAACTGCCCCACTCGTTTGTGGATCCTGAAAGCACACGGAGGGATACGTTTGAACGACAGAAACAGGAGTTCCTATCCCAGCTTCGAACGGTGGTTTCCGGGTATGAGTCAACGGATGAGGCGTTGGACATCGACCCGGAGGGAATTCTTACGAAATCACAGCGGTACTACCGAGAGCTACGGCAGATTCGACGAAAGCTCGAGTCAGTCCGTCGAGATCTCGCCGCACTTCCAGATATTCCAGAAGAGTACATGGAACCCATCGAGGAGACGGCCGACTCCCTCCGAACGCTAACCCACTTGGTGAATGATTTAGAGGAGACAGTGCGACACGCGTGGTATACGCGTGACCCGGACCACTTGCGACAGTGGGTCGCGGAGAATGAGAGCGAACTCCGCGAGGCAATCGACCGTATCCCCGAACGTTCGGAGATGCATGATTTGCTTTTCATGGAGCTAATGGTATGGGTCAGCGGTGAATACGGCTCTACTACCGAATTAGAGGAAAAATACGACCTACATATGGAGGAGATCACCGACAAACTGACGAACGCAGTACAACGATTCGAACCGAACCGGGAGGATAATTTCAAATCAGAGATTGAATCCCTCCTAGATCAGGTTAGGACACTCCAAGAGCAGAACCTCGAGGTGCTAGCGTCGACGCACGTATTGAGTAGGTTCGAAGAACTGGTTGTTGAATATCAGCGTGCCGAGGGGGCGCACCTCTTCCCCGTGCTAAATACAATTTTGCAGAACTCTATCCACTTCACGGGAACCTTCGAGGCGCCGCAGCCGGAGTTCGATATGGAGGAAACAACCGCATGAGCAAAAAAGGAATTAGCGCGCTTTACGGATACACGCCCTTCCAGCTACGGAACACAGAACCGTTTGAGCTGTTGCTCCCGCCCGTTAACTATCTAAAAGCCGAAGACCATCGCCTGTATGGCTCTTCGAGCTATCGGAGTCGGGGGACTCGAGATCAATACGAAGTTCCACTTGAGGCGTTCGACAAGGACATCGTACAGCCCTTGTTACTGAAATTTACCCAATTTCAGGAAGGCTCTGATAGCCAGATTATCTACGAAAACGACTCCCTAGATTCGGATAGAGCTTGGGACTATCCACCGGTTCACATGGAGTTCAGTCATGACTCACTTTCTCGTACCAACCATTGCCGGAAGGCCTTCGTTATCGCCTCAAGCGAAGAGAAATGCCCTGTTCGTCACGAGTGCCCACACCGGAAGAATCCACAAGCGGAGGGGGGTTGTAGTGAATACCGGAAAAACGAGCGCTATGACCGGCTCTACAAGATTTATCCGAACGTTCTGCAGCATTATTCGGATTCTTCGGGCGGGGACCCCGAGCGTATCGGGGCCGTTCGGTACGGTGACCGACCTCTCTTCTCTCTTGGGGTAGCTGATAAGGGTGAGTTCCGAGCGTATATCGATGAAGTTTCGTTTAATTCACAGCCCAGCTATATGTGGAGTGCGCACGTCTTCCTCTCGGAGGGCATTGGGTTCCGAACACGGCAAGTGAGCGCCCTTGAGCTGGACTTCCAAGAAGACGTACTAACTGATCTCGTGTTGGATGTAATTGATTCTTCAACGCGAATCGAGGAGTGGCTTGGACTGAAGTATCTCCTCTATCATGAAGACCAAGACCAGGTCGACCGAAAGAACGGGTTCAACGCGTTCGATAAGATGGAAGAGGGAGCTGTGTCCGGTCTCAAAGGCGATCCAAATCTCGGTGAACGTGCCAAACGTGTTGACTTCGAAGAGAATGAGGATGCGCGTGATTTTGCAGAAGTAACTCTCCTCCATACGCTTTCACACCTCCTGAGAGACCGGCTTTGTATGCGATTCGGCGCAGAAACCGAGCACCTCGGATACTACCTTGAACACCCGGCAGCAGATGTCCAAACAGCGACCTCCGATAAGACCAGGATTGTTCTCTTTGAAACTGCAGTCGGTGGGTTCGGGTATCTCTCAGAATTTGCGGGACAGCTGGAGGACGACGGTATCGAAACGATTGGAGAATTGGTTACACCCGTCGTCAAGTTCTTGACTGCGCATGAAGAGGATGTACAGGGGAAGTTCAGCTCACTATCCAGACGCGATTTCGAAGATGAACATGCCCACGCCGAATTAATGGCACGAGCGTTCAAAGGGCTGGACTCAGATCACATATATCCGCATGCTAGATCGGTTCGTCGAGCGGTGTATGAGTACCTCTCTGAAGCAGATGCCGATGACGACGTTTCCGAGACCGTACTTGATGAGTTAACTAGCGATATCGACTCAGCCGAGCTTGCTGACGACGAGTCACGGAATTCGATCCGAGACGTACTGCGTGATGCTCCACTCTGTTGGGACGGCTGTCAACACTGTGTGGAGGAAACCCGTGAGTGCTCATTCCTCACATTCGATCGGCCGTTCGTAAGTAGTAGATCGCTCGGACGAGGTGCGTTGAGCGAAATACTTGAGGCAGTAGAGAACCCTGCGGATTCCTTCGCGAGTGGGTTCAAGGCAGAAGGGCTGCTGCAGGACTATCTTTCCTTTGCTCGCGAAGAAGTGCTTATTCAGAGCGAACGGCTCACCCCAAGGTTTATCGAAATGATCCACTCGGAACTGCTTGAATTCGACATTGATGTCACTGTTCTCACGACACCCGCAGAATCGGAAACGGGAGATCACTATAACGCAATCCAGACTTGTAGAGACTTGGCACAGACGACATCTCTCGCATTCGCTACTCAAGAGACAATAGAGGAAAACGCCCTTTCCATCGATGGAATCTGTCTGGTCCGAGGTGATATCAAACCGAGTAGTACCGCTACCTTCGATGCCACCGTAGACGTTGATTTCCGGGTTGATGCCTGTAGGACCTTCGAAGACGGATATCCCAGTTAGCGATAGACTTCAAAACTATCCTCTTTTTCCCTTCGCCTTTAGACAGCCGAGAAAGCCGGGTCTAGCTTGGAGTCGTCCTAGTAATGCCCCTAGCTCTGTGCATCCTCCGTCAATCAAAAAGTCCAATACAGGTGGCTGTATTTTCAAGTATATGTCTCTCTGTCGGGATCTAAGGGAAGATCAGCCTCAGTTGAAATTCCCCCTTTATGAATTTCTCACTGCGGTGGCCGAGGCCGAACCGGCAAGTACGAGTGAAATCGAATCAGCGGTCGGCTCTTCTTATCCCACGGCGATCAAGAAACTCAAAGAGCTTCAGGTTCTCGGGGCCGTGAAAAGTACCCGCGTTGGTGCGGCTCACCAGTGGCGGTTAGATCCATCATCGCTGGAAAAATCCGGTGAGTCGGGAGCAGTTTATGATCAAGAAACGGTCGCATGTCTTCTTATCGAGACTATCGATAGTATTGCGTGTGATCTATCTCAATACGAGTTACTGGCCAACGAGATGCCTACACGGTACCAGCAGTGGCTTGCAGGACGAAACATGGATGACTCTCACCGTGCACGAGAGGTCCTTTCTCGAGCCTGTCTTTTTGACTTCTTTCTCAAGAGCGCTATATACGCGCTTTATGAACCAGAACACAAAGAGATGGGAGCGCTCTCGGTGGAGGCTGACTTCGCTGCTCGCTTCGCAGAAGCTGAGCGGGTCACACAGAACAAAGGGTTTGAGCTAAGTGTTCCGGGTGAGTTGATTGTTGAACTTGATCAATCTGAGGTTCGAACAGTACTAGCCCTACGTGGCGTACTTAACTCGACTTCACACCCAGCAGAGACCCTCAGTATGGTGTATGAGCGCCTGTTCGTTCAAGATGCACGGCGCGACCTCGGCCAGTTTGCCACACCGAACTACATCAGCGAAATCCTTGCGAAGTGGGCTATCAATGATGCAGATGATACTATCCTCGATCCAGGTGTTGGAGCCGGTATGCTCTCTTCTGCAGCCGTCATGGAGAAAGTACATCGTGGGGCAAACAAACCACTTCAGGATATTCGTGCAAACGACATCGACGAACTCGGAGTGTCGATGGCGGCCGTCTCGCTCAAACTCGTCGACGGTCCGGGCAGCCCAGTGCTCAAGCGAGGGAATTTTCTTGAGTTCGACGCGCGCGACTGGATTGAAAACGAGGATCTTCAAAACCAGTCGGTCGACGCTGTCGTCGCGAACCCACCGTACTCCCGCTCGCAGGCAATGGAAACAGCGGTGAAATCACAGGCAAACAGGATCGTCTCCGACGAAACGGGGGTCGACTTTCACGGGAAATCCCCTCTGTACGTGTATTTCCTTGCACATGCTGCACAGTTTGTCGCCGACGGTGGCCGCCTAGCGTTTATTATTCCCTCCGGGTTTATGGAGACGGAGTTCGGCGTCCCATTCAAACAGTATCTTCTCGACCATTTCCGGATTGAGGCGATTGTACAACTCGACGAAGAGGACAATACCTTCCGCGGCGTTCGAACCACGACAAGTCTCCTATTCCTTGAGTATGAACAACCCCCGAAAGACCATGAGACGACCTTTATCAATCTCCCCAGCTGGCCCAAGGTCGATTGCTTCAGTGAGTTGCTGGAAATCGACTTCTCAGACGAGTCGGATGAAGACAGATATCGCGTCGACCTGTTACAGCGTCTCCTTTCTCCGGAAGATAACTGGCAGCATTATTTTTCTTCGACGGAGACCAGCGAAATAGATGGGTTAGGCGATTTTACGGATATTGCTACGATAAAACGCGGTATTGCAACAGGGAATAACGATCTCTTTTGTCTAAACAGAGATGACTTGGCTGACCACGACATTCCTGAACGGTTCCTCCAGCCAATTATCAAGAGTGCTCAGGATATTCCCGGCTATGAAATCACTAGAGAGGATTGGAAGAAATGGCGCGATAAGGGAAAAGACGTCTGGCTGCTTTATGCCTACGAAAACGGGGAAAAACTCACCGATAGGGGACCTCTAGAGGAGTTTCTATCCTATGCCGCTAAGACGTTTGACACGGAGCGTGAACTCTTCAAACGGCGTAACCCGTGGTATTGCGTAGATAAACGCGAGCCGGCCCCAATACTCGCAAAGTACATGAGCAGAACGGGGTCACAGTTCATCTACAACGATAACGACCTCCGCACGCTGAATAACTTCCACAATATCAACCCGGATTTCGAGGATAACGAAGAGCGGGTCAAGGCTCTCCTTGCATACCTCAACAGCAATATCGTTCGGAAGGAGATCAGCAAGGTGAGCCGATCCTACTCCGGGTTGGAGAAGATCGAACTTGGGGCCCTGAAAAGTGCCCCCGTTATAGATCCGCGGGAACTCGATCCATCAGATGTCGAACGGCTAGCAGATCTTTTTGATGCCCTCGAAAGGGCGGAACGCACCGATGGAGACGTCGAAGCTGCCAGAACGGCGATCGATGATGCAGTCAGAGAGATTCTCGATCTAGCTGTTGAGTCAGATTCCACCATCGAGAACAGCTGAGTACCGCCTCCAGAGTCGGGTATCCCTCCTGAGGCTATCTCTCCCAGACTGACGCAACCTTGGCGATTCTTCAACAGCGGAAGAATGTATATTTGTAGTCCTAATCTTGCTCGAAGTGCTCTCCCGTCTCATTTCTCAATACCCGCCACGCATCGTTTCCGAGTCGAGTCACCGGAGAGAGAGCATTGATGGAGTCGCTTCAGCTGGCGCGTGCCACCCATCAGGTCCTTAAACTTGGTTTCGAGGTGTTCGAGAATATCGGGCGCGAACTGGAGCAATACAACGACCGACAGAAGCGCATCGACGGAGTCAGCTGAGGATGTGAGTACACTCTCTAGGTCGGGTGGTAGTTCGTGAGACGTTGTTTTTGCGCCCAAGAGAGGGGCGCAGGGCGCGAGACGATGCAGTCGCACGTCGACGAGGATTCCTGAAGTGAGGTGACTAAGATGAAAGATCCAGAGTCCAGAACCATCTTCGCTGGCGTCGATGGA
>Ga0207732_100524_pt1 | contig 10953 bp, 9 predicted proteins | sample A23P1SouthBayCA_FD_187733 | JGI IMG/M metagenome (GOLD analysis project Ga0207732, IMG submission 187733) | Aerobic enrichment media microbial communities from Eden Landing Ponds, California, USA - A23 P3 (4) (SPAdes) | ecosystem: Environmental > Aquatic > Marine > Unclassified | place...
CGGGAAGCGCAGCTAGACGCCCACATCCGCCCCGGCGTCGAGAGCGAAGCGGCGAAGACGCCCCGGGAAGGCGTCGAAGGGCTCTGGGGGATGGGCAGCGAGCGCGACGCCTACACCTCCAGCGGGCCGCAGGGCTATCCGCTGAACGCCGCGCGCGTCAAGGGCGTCGGCGGATCGACGCTCCACTGGCAGGGGATGGTGATGCGCCTCCACGAACGCGACTTCGAACTCCACACCCGCCACGGCGTCGGCACCGATTGGCCCATCGAGTACGCCGACCTGCGCCCCTACTACGCTGAGGCGGAGCACGAGTTGGGCGTCGCCGGCGCCGACGACAACCCCTTCGCACCGCCCCGCGAGGAACCCTTCCCGCTCCCCGCCTTCCCCCCCTCGCATAGCGACTCCATCTTCGCCGAGGCCTGCGAGGCGCTGGAACTCCCGATGCACTCCGTCCCGAACGCGCGCAACTCCGAGCCCCACGACGGCGCGTCGGCCTGTGTCGGCTACGGCACCTGCAAACCCGTCTGTCCGTCGGGGGCGAAATACACCGCCGAGCGCCACGTCGCCCGCGCCGAAGCGGCGGGTGCCCGCGTCGTCGACCGCGCGCCAGTCCAGCGACTCGAACACGGAACCGGCGGCGAACGCGTCGAGGCAGCCGTCTACGCCACGCCCGACCGCACGGAACACCGACAGGAGGCCCGAGCCGTCGTCCTCGCCTGCGGCGGCGTCGAGAACGTCCGCCTGCTCTTGCTCTCGGCGTCCGACGCTCACCCCGACGGCCTCGCCAACGCCTCCGGGCTGGTTGGTCGCTACTTCATGGATCACTGTTTCGCGGGCGTCGGCGGCCGCGTCGACCGCCCCACCCGCCAGAACCACGTCGGGTTCAACACGAGCGAGTGTCACGCCCTCTACGACGGCACTGACCCCCTGCCGGGCGTCAAGCTGGAGTTTCTCAACTACGCCGGCCCCTCGCCCGTGATCCAGGCGCTCCGCGCCGACGACTGGGGGGACTCCCTGCTGGGCGACCTCCGCGAGTCCTACGGCACGCACCTCGCCGTCGGTGCTCTCGTCGAGCAGTTCCCCCGCGCCGAGAACCGCATCACGCTCGACCGTTCCACCACCGACGACCACGGCAACCCCGTTCCCGACGTGCGGTGGTCCGTCGGCCCTCAGACGCGTGCGGCCATCGAACGCGTCAACGAGGTCCAGCGGGCCATCCTGCAGGAACTCGACGCGGAGATCGACTGGGTCGTCGGCCCCGACGCCACGGGGCCGGCTTTCCATCACATGGGTACGACCCGGATGGGCACCGATCCCGAATCGAGCGTCGTCGACCCCAACTGCCGCGCCCACGACTGCGACAACCTCTGGATCGCCGGCAGTAGCGTCTTCCCCACCGGCGGCGCGATGAATCCGACGCTCACGATTGCTGCCCTGAGCTGTCGGCTTGCCGACCGTCTCGACGACTGGCTCTGACCTGCGACAGTCCGAGAGCGGTTGCCGACACTCGTGGCCGTCCGGTCCTCCATCGCCGAGGCGACCGCTGGCGATAGCCGATCAATCACGCTTAAGCGTCGGCGTCCGCATCATCCGGCCATGCAACCACGGGATCTCTCCGACCTCTCGCCGTACGTGCCCGGCCGCGGTGCCGAGGAGGTGGCCCGCGAACTCGGGATGGCGCCCGACGACCTCACGAAACTCTCGTCGAACGAGAATCCGCACGGCCCGAGTCCGGCGGCCGTCGAAGCCATCCAGCGGACCGCGCCCAGCGTCGGTGTCTACCCGAAGGCCTCTCACACCGACCTCGGGGAAAAACTGGCCGACTGCTGGGACTGCGCGCCCGAACAGGTGTGGGTGACACCCGGCGCCGACGGCGCCATCGACTACCTGTCCCGGGCCTTCCTCGATCCGGGCGACCGCATCCTCGTGCCCGACCCCGGCTTCTCGTACTACCGGATGAGCGCCCGCTACCACCACGGCGAGGTGGCAACCTACGAACTGTCGAAAGCCGACGACTTCGCCCAGACGCCCGCGACCATCCTCGACGCCTACGACGGCGAACGGATGGTCTATCTCACGACGCCACACAACCCGACCGGGTCGGAGTTCTCCCGCGAGGCTATCGTCGAACTGGCCGACGCCGTCGCCGACCACACCCTCCTCGTCGTCGACGAGGCGTACGCCGAATACACCGACGCGCCCTCGTCGATCGATCTCCTCGACGACCACGACAACCTCGCCGTCCTGCGGACGTTCTCGAAGGCGTACGGCCTCGCGGGCCTGCGCGTGGGGTACGGCATCGTCCCCGAGTCGTGGACGGACGCCTACGCCCGCGTCAACACGCCCTTCGCCGCCAGCGAGGTTGGCTGTCGAGCCGCCCTCGCCGCCCTCGACGACGACGACCACCTCGAAACGACCGTCGAGACGGCGCGCTGGGCGCGGGACTACCTCCACGAACATCTCGACGCGCCGACGTGGGAGAGCGGTGGCAACTTCGTCCTCGCGGAGGTGGGCGACGCCTCCGCCGTCGCGGATGCCACCCAGCGACAGGGCGTCATCGTCCGGGACTGCTCCAGTTTCGGCCTGCCCGAGTGCATCCGCATCTCCTGTGGCACCCGTGAGACCACGCCCCGCGCCGTCGAGACGATCAACGACGCCCTCGCGGAGGTGCGCGTATGAGCGACGACGCGGACGACCGTGTCGCCGTTACCGGCACACCCGGAACCGGCAAGACCACTGCCACCACCCTGCTCGACGCACCGGTGATCCATCTCAACGACCTGATCCGGGAGGCGGGCCTGTGGTCCGAACGCGACGCGGACCGGGACTCGCTGGTCGCCGACCTCGACGCCGTCCGCGAGGCACTCGGCGACTGGTCGGGCGTCGTGGAGTCCCACCTCGCTCACCACCTCGACGCGGACAAGGTGGTCGTCCTCCGGTGTCGTCCCGACGTGCTCGAAGATCGTCTGCGCGACCGCGGTGCCGACGAGACGAAGGCGACCGAGAACGCGGAGAGCGAGGCGCTCGACGTGATTCTCTCCGAAGCGGTCGATCGCCACGGACTCGACAACGTCTACGAAATCGACACCACCGACCGCACGCCGGCCGACGTAGCTGACGACATCGCGGCCGTCGTCGCCGGCGAGCGCGAACCCAGTGCCGGCGATGTCGACTTCACGGACTACCTGTGATGATGTCGAATAGTTGTCACAACTGGCGGTTCGCCGCACCGTGCTGGCGAGCCACCGGGAAACAGGGGCAACTGCCAGTATGACGCTGGATCGCCTCCGGCCCGTAGCCGAACTCGTCCTCGATCCGATGGTCGCCGCGGCCAACCGGGTCGGCCTCACCCCGGACGGTGTCAGCGTCGTCGCCTTCGGCTTCGCCGTCGCCGCCGCCGTCGGATTCTACCTCGCCACGCCGCTCGGCTACGTCCTCGGCGCCGCTTGCGTCCTCGCGAACGGCTGGCTCGACCTGCTCGACGGCGCCCTCGCCCGCACGCAGAACGTCGACTCCCGCGGCGGCGACCTGCTGGATCACGTGCTCGACCGCTACGCCGACATCGTCCTCGTCGTTGGCCTCGCCGCCGGCACCGGCCGCTACGACCTCGGCCTCCTCGCGGTCACCGGCGTCCTGATGACGTCTTACCTCGGGACGCAGATTCAGGCGGTCGGGCTGGGCCGGGAGTACGGCGGTCTCGTCGGCCGGGCGGACCGCCTCGCCCTCATCGGCGTCGTCGCCGTCGTCGCCGCCGTCTTGGGCGACCCCGTCGGTCCGCTCTCGCTCACCGTCGTCGGCTACCTGCTCGGCTTCTTCGCCGTCATCGGGCACTTCACCGCACTCCAGCGGTTCTGGGGTGCGTGGCGGGATTTGACCTGAGAGCCGGGCGCACCTTTTATCCCCCATCGTCCGCTACGGAGGAGTATGCCCCAGTGTGAAATGTGTGGTGCCGAGAGTTCGTCGCTTACCACGACGAAAGTCGAAGGGGCCGAACTGGAGCTCTGTGACGAATGTTCGGACTTCGGAACCGAGGTCCGCACCGAGTCCAGCAGTTCGTCCTCGACGAAGTACTCCACCTCGTCGTCATCGTCCTCTTCGTCCTCGTCCTCGTCGGAGGGGTCTACGTCGTCCGGTGGTGGTGGCGGTTCGAGCCGACGCCACGACATGTTCGACGACATGGAGGAGCTCGCGACTGACTACGACGAGCGCATCCGCTCGGCCCGCGAGGACCGCGGCCTGAGTCAGGAGGAACTCGCACAGGAGCTCAACGAGAAGGCGAGTCTCATCCGCAAACTCGAACGCGGTGACGTGCTCCCGAGCGACGAGGTACAGACGAAGCTCGAACGCAAACTCGACATCACCCTCTCCGAGGGCGCGGGCGACGAGGACGCCGAGTGGTCCGGTGGTTCCTCGACGACGACGACGCTCGGCGACGTGGTCAAGCGCAAGGACTAGCGGGCGTACGATTATAGCGGTCGCTCACCAACTGCTCCGTCATGCCACGCGACCGCGACGTGGCCGAGTCCTTCACACTCGGTGCCGCACAGATCGAACCGGTCTACCACGACGCCGAGGCGACCCTCGACAAGACCTGCCGGTGGATCGAACGCGCCGGTGACCGCGGCGTCGACGTCCTCGTCTTCCCCGAGACGTACTTCCCCGGCTACCCGTACTGGCGACGGAGCACGTCCATCGCCCGGTGGACCGACCTGATGGTTGAACTCGGCGCCAACAGTCTCCACGTCGACGACGACGCCGTGGCGACCATCGGCGAGGCCGTCGCCGACGCCGACCTGCATCTCGTCCTCGGCACGAACGAGGTGGACGATCGGCCGGGGAGCGAGACGCTCTACAACTCCCTCTTTTTCTTTGACCGCTCCGGCTCGTTGGTGCGTCGCCACCGGAAGCTCATGCCGACCCACGACGAGCGGGCCATCTGGGGCCGTGGCGACCCCGAGAGCCTCGGCGTCCACGACACCGACGTGGGCCGACTGGGTGGTCTCATCTGCTACGAGAACCACATGACGCTCTCGAAGGCGGCGCTCTGTGCGCAGGGCGAGGAGATTCACGCGGCCGTCTGGCCGGGCTTCTGGGAGCAACACGGCCACCCCGGCGACAAGACCCGAGCCGAGTCCGCCGCGGCTCGCGACACCTGCGACATCTACCCCGCCGTCCGCGAGTACGCCTTCGAGACGCAATCCTTCGTCGTCTCCTGTTCCGCCTACATGAGCGAGGGCGTCCCCGACGGGTTCGACGATGGCGAAATCGGCTTCGGCGTCGGCAACGGGGGGAGCATGCTCGTCAACCCCGCCGGCATCGTGAAGGCCGGACCAGCGGTCGGGGAAGAGGCGCTCCTGACCGCCGAGTTCGACCGTTCGGAACGCCGGGCGACCAAGGCCTACTTCGACGCCATGGGTCACTACAGCCGCTGGGACGCGGTGAATCTGGAGGTGAACGACGACCGTCTCGACCCGATCCACGATCACCACGTTGACGACGGGGCCAGCGCCGCCCCGTCGCTCTCTCCCGCGGCCGCCCAGTCGCTCGCCGAGGAGTACGGCGTGGACGTGGAGGCGGTCGAAGCCATCGCCGACGCCATCGCGGACGGCGAATAACCACGTTTTTTCCCGTCTCCCACACTTCCCCGGGTATGTTCGTTCTCGTCAACCTGAAGGCGTACCCCTGCGATCCGGTCGCCGTCGCCGAAGCGGCCCGCGACGTGGCCGACGCGAGCGGCGTCCGCATCGCCGTTGCCCCACAGACCGCTCATCTGGATCGCGTCGCCGCCACCGGCGTCGAGACGTGGGCCCAACACGTCGCGCCGGTCGCCCACGGCAGTCACACCGGGCACACCCTCGGCGAAGCCGTCGCCGATGCCGGTGCCGACGGCACCCTGCTCAATCACTCCGAACACCGCCTGAAACTCGCGGACATCGACGGCTCTCTCGCCGCTGCCGAGCGTGCCGGGCTGGAAACCGTCGTCTGTGCCAACAATCCCGATCAGATCGCGGCGGCGGCGGCGCTCGGGCCGGACGCCGTCGCCGTCGAACCGCCCGAACTCATCGGCGGCGACGTGTCCGTCGCCACCGCCGATCCGGATATCGTCGAGAGCGCCGTCGCCGCTGCAGGCGCCGTCGACCCCGACGTGGACGTGTACTGTGGCGCTGGCGTCTCGTCTGGCGGCGATCTCGCCGCGGCCGCCGATCTCGGCGCCGAAGGCGTGTTGCTCGCGAGCGGGGTCGCCAAGGCCGACAATCCGCGGGAAGCGTTGTCGGATCTGGTGTCGGGAGTTTAGAGGATTTCCGCGTCGGTCCGCGACACCGGATCACCATCGCCGTCGTCGTCGGCTCCGCTTCCCGACGCCATCTGCTGACGCGTCGCGTGATCCGCCGAGGCGGGCGTCTCGCCGCCCCCCTCGACGAGGACGGCGTCCTCGTCGACGAAGCCGTCGTCACCCTCCACGTCGTCGTCGACCACTTCGACTTCGTCGCGCTCGTCCGGCGCGCGCACGTCCGTCGCCTCGGCCGCGAGCACCTCCTCGTCGACGAATGCCGTCTCCACCTCGCGGACGACGTCGTCGAGCGTCGCGTCGTCGAGCCGGCCGTCGAACGCCTCGGCGACGCGGTCGGGGAGCGCGTAACGATACCGACCCTCCTCGACGTGTTCGACGAAGCCGTCCGTTCGGAGCGGGCGGTTTCGCCCGTACGCCATGGGCTGGTCGGGCGTCCCGCCGGCGGCGACGTGTGCGTCGACCGGGTTGGCCTCCCGTTCGACCCGGTAGTGCGCGAGCATCCGCCGTGAGAGGTCCGGCAGGTCGTCGATTGCCCGCTTGAGACGCGCCACGACCGCTTCGCGGGTGCCGAGGGTCGTGCCGGCGGGGACGGTCGTCCTTTCGGCCGTCGACGCGGGCTCGCGGTCGTCGGCCTCCATCTCGCTCTCGTCGTCGGCCACGTCGGCCTCGGCGGTCGCGTCGTCACTGAACGTCACGTCCGTCTGTCCGTCGGCGTCGTCCGGCGGGTCGGCGGCATCGGTGCCGCCGTCGGCCGCGCCCTCACCCTTCGCACTCGCCATGGCGCCGGGCGTCGGCCAGTCGTTCGGCTCGATATCCGGATGATCGGTGGCGGTCGACGTGTCCGCTGCGTCCGTCTCCCCGCTCGCGTCGTCCATCGCCCCGCTCTCCGCGTTCGCCGTGTCCGCCGCCGCGTCCACCCGTTCGTACTCGTGAAGCTCCGCCTGATCGTCGGGTACCGTCCCCGCGCGGGCGAGGTGACGCCCCTCGCCGCCGCGGTACGGCGCCTCGGCCTTCTGGAGCATCGCCTGCGCGAACCGGTCGGCCATCCGCGAGAGGTCGCGGGCCTCCTCTAACTCGGCCTCGAGTTCGCGGATGCGCTGCTCTTTTTTGTCCACCTCCTGTCGGAGATCCGCCAGTTCGCTCTCCCGGCGCTCCTGTTCGTCGCTGATCTCCCGGAGATCCGACACCAGATCGTCGCTGATCGACTTGAGCTCCGGGCGCTCGAAGTCGTCGAGGCCGGGCGTCGCTCCCGCGTCGAAGGTTCGCTTGCGGTGGAACTGCACCCGCCGCACCGACTCGCTCCAGTCGGTCATCAGGAACGCCTCGCCGTCGCCCAGATCCTCCACGGCGTTTGCGTGTTCGGCGTCGATGATCCGGCTCACGACGTTCGTGTCGTTGTTCCACGTCAGGCGGTGCCACACCAGCCAGTCACACTGCGTGATGAAGTCTTTCTTCACGTCGGCGGGACGCTGACTGATGCCGACGATGCCGAGGCCGTGTTTCCGGCCCCGCTTGCCGATCTTGATCAGCATCTTCCCCGTCTCGTCGAGGCCGCCGCCCTCCGGGATGTACTCGTGGACCTCCTCGACGAGCATCAGGAAGGGCTTTTTCAGCTTCTTCTCTTTCGCGAACAGGTGGCGCGCGACCGACAGCAGGAGCTCTTTCGCCTCGCCGTCGTCGAGATAGCCCGATACGTCGAGGATGATCGGCACGTTGCCCTCCAGCGCGAGGCTGGCGATCTTCTCCGCGTGTTCCGGGCTGACCTGAATGTCACACTCGTCGTCTGCGCCCGCGTGCAGGAGTTCGAACTCCTCTTTCAGGCCGTAATACTCCCCGTCCGTGTCGACCACGAGGACGGGGAAGTTGTTTTCGAGCAGGTTCTCCACCAGGACCGACGCGGTGTTCGACTTCCCCGATCCCGACTTTCCCGTGACGAACCCGCGGCCGGTGAGCAGTTCCACGACCGGGAGTTCGACCGGCGTTCCCGGATCGGCGTCGGCGTCGCCGCCGGGACCCTCGCTCACGTCCGCGACCGTGATGGTTTCCGTCTCCGTGTCCGTCATTGGATCGTGAGAGTGTCCCGTCCCCCATAGTTCCGCGTCAGACGGGCGTCCTACGGGTCGATAGGGGGTATCGGAAGTCATCGTAGATTCCGGCCGGACCGATCCGGTCAGAATCTATGTACCGTTACGACACTCCCTAGAAGTCGGTCAGCGACGACTGTGACTGTCCGTCGTCGGTGGACGGGTGATCGTCGACTGTCTTCGATTCCGATGCCGTGCCCCCGTCGCCCCAGCCGTCCAGTCGCGCCTGTGCCGCCGCCTCGAACTGGAGGTTCGACACCCGCACCCCGAGTTTGCGGATGGGGTCGCCCTCGAACTCTCCGAGGAGGTCGAGCGCCACCTCCCGGACCAGGCCCGCGTCGGCGACGGGACCAGGGAGCGACCGCTCGCGCGTGTTCACGTCGTACGGCGGCGTCACCGCCTTGATGCCGATGGTTCGGTACAGCGCGTCCTTCCCTGCGGCTCGGTCGGCCACGTCCGCCGCCAGCCCGTCGATAGTCTCGCGCTGGCGTTCGGCGTCGGCCGTCGCCTCGGTGAACGCCGACTCCCGCGAGAGGCTCTTGGGACGCCCGGTCGGGCGCACCTCCCGGTCATCGTGCCCGCGCGCCCGGTCGTAGAGCGTTCGCCCGCGCTCCCCGAACCGCTCCCGGATCGCGTCTGGATCGGCGGCGACCAGGTCGCCCGCCGTCTCGACGCCCATCTCGCCCAGTTTTCGCGCCGTCACCGGGCCGACACCGTGGACGGCCTCGACCGGCAGGGGGTCGAAGAAGTCGCGCACCTCGCCGGGCTGGACGACGACCAGCCCGTCGGGCTTGTCGTGATCGCTCGCCACCTTCGCGGCGCTCATCGTCGGTGCGACGCCGACGCTCGCGGGCACGCCGACTTCGCGGGCGATGCGCTCCTTGACGTGCCGCGCGTAGCCCTCGGCGAGCGGGCGACCGTTTACGACGGTCCACGCCGTCCGGTCGGTCACGTCGAGATACGCCTCGTCGACGCTCACCTCGCGCACCCGGTCGGCGCACTCGTGGAGGATGTCCTTGATCTCCCCGGCTACTTCGCGGTAGTACTCCAGGTCGACGGGCCGGTAGTGCCCCGCCTCGGCTGGGTCGAGGTCGGGGTCATCGCGGGCCACGGCCTTTCGCGGTAACCGTTCGAGCGCCTGTGAGATGGGTTGGGCGCTCTCGACGCCGTACGCACGCGCTTCGTAGCTCGCGGTGGCGACGGCGCCGTGTGGCTCCCCCGACTCGTAACCCATCCCCACGACCACTGGCTCGCCACGGAGGACGGGTTCGCGCAGGCGCTCACAGGAGGCGTAGAAACAGTCCATGTCGACGTGGCAGACGATACGCTCGTCTTCGTCCGCGTCGTCTACCCCTGCGCCGGGGAGCGTCTGGCCTTCGCCACCGACCATGCTACCTCTCGGACGCCGACGACCCTCAAGATTCCGTTCGTCCGGAGTCTCCCCACCGCTGCCGACGGACCCTCACTTCAGTCGTTCTTGCAGGAAAGAGGGATGTGTCGCCGTCACGCCGTCGATATCGAGAATGGTGTCGTTGATCACGTCGCCGAGGGCGTCGCCGTCGCGGGCGCGGACCTCTGCCATCAGCATGTGGTCGCCGGACGAGGTGTAGAGCGATTCGACCGCGTCCATCGCCTTGAGCGCTCGGGTGACCTCGACGTAGCGCTCGCTCTCGACTTCGATACCCACGATAGCGATAGATTGTCCCGAGAGCTTCTTTGGGTCGACTTCGGCCGAGTAGCCGACGATGACGCCATCCTCCTCCATCTGCTGGATATATTTTCGGACCGTCGGCTTCGAGACTCCGGCGCGGTCGGCAATCTCCCCGTAGGACGCTTGCGCGTCCTCCTCGAGGACAGAGAGAATCCGACGTTCCGTATCGAGCGTACCCATACACATCCGTTTCGGTCCACAGAAAAAATATGTTGCGAAGACGAAAATCGATTCGTCGTCTCGATCCGGAGCGCTCCGGAGTCTACTTGTGCCGGTCGAGCAGCAGATCGTGGGTCCGTTCCCACTCGTAGTCGTCGTCGAAGTACCGCTCCGCGAGCGGCTCCTCGGGCATCTCGCCGATCGCCTGCTTCTCCTCGGAGTAGGACGGTCGGTCGCTGTCGACGTAGAACCGTCCGGTGAGCACCTCACCCTCGTAGAGGGACTGTTCGGCCTCGCTGGCCATCGCGGCGGCCGCGTCACGGTCGGTCGGATCGTGCTCGTACTCGTCGGCCTCGTTGATGTCCGTGTAGGGGACGTACTGCCGGGCGTCCTTGTTCCAGGTCGGACACTGGGTGAGGAAGTCCACGTGGGCGAAGCCGTCGTGTTGCATCGCCTCGACGAGGATCTCCTTGGCCTGGTTGGGGTTGACCGCCGCCGTCCGCGCGACGTAGGAGGCGCCGGAGGTGAGCGCCAGCGAGAGCGGCCGGATGGGGTCCTTGGCGCTCCCGTGGGGCTGGGTCTTCGACTTGTGGCCTTTCGGCGACGTGGGCGAGGTCTGCCCTTTCGTCAGGCCGAAGATTTCGTTGTCGAAGACGATGTAGGTCATGTCGTGGTTCTCGCGGGCGGTGTGCATGAAGTGGTTCCCA
>Ga0207732_100533_pt1 | contig 10764 bp, 10 predicted proteins | sample A23P1SouthBayCA_FD_187733 | JGI IMG/M metagenome (GOLD analysis project Ga0207732, IMG submission 187733) | Aerobic enrichment media microbial communities from Eden Landing Ponds, California, USA - A23 P3 (4) (SPAdes) | ecosystem: Environmental > Aquatic > Marine > Unclassified | place...
CGGGTGGGTCTCCGGGACCGCGCCGGAGCGGTCCGACTCGTCGGGCCGGGACGGCCGCTCGGGTCCGGGTTCGACGGGTCGCTGGTGGACGCCGCCGCGCCGGCCCGAGGGACGGACGATCTGTCGCCCGTCGCCCAGATCCGCGACGGCCGTTCCGCCGACCCCGCCGTCGGTCTCGACGCGTTCCGCGGGACCTCCGCCGGCAGCCGGCTCGCCCGAGTCGGTCGCCGACCCGTGGGCCGTCCGGTCGGCGTCGGTTCCGCCGGTCGCCGCTCGTCGTCCGCCGTCGGCGTCGAGCGCGCCGAGCGCCGCCGCGCTGTCGACCGCGTCGGCGACGCGCCCGGGGTAGCTCCCGCGCAGGTACGCGAGCACCTGCCCGACCTCGAACGGTTCCGCGCCGTCCTCGCGACCGCTCCAGGTGGCGAGGCGCTTCGCCAGGTAGCCGACGGCGGCCGGCTGGTCGTCGGCCAGCGCACAGAGCGTCCAGGCGGCGCCGATCCGGACGGCGGTCGCGTCGTCGCCGAGGGCGGAGAGCAGTTCCGGGACGAGGCGGTCGCTCCCGCCCGCCGCGCGGGCGACCGCGCGAAGCGACTCGTCGGTGCCGGCGCCGTCGCCGACGACCAGCCCCGCGAGCACGTCCCGGACGTCCCGGGCGGCCGCGTCGCCGCCTTCGACGGCGACCGGCCGCCCGGTCGAGCCCCGGCTGTCCATACCCGTGAGAAGCCCACTCACCCCACAAGAATACCCGTCAGACCGTCGTCAGACGGGCCGCTGACGACCGTTTCGGAAGCGGAAAATCGGCGGTGGTTCCCGCCCGTCCACACCCGGTGGAACTCCCGCCGTCCGGGGTCGCCGACGCGACTCGGTGGCTCGATGCCGGGCTACTCGGTCTCGAGCTCGAACTGCTCGTGTTCGGAGGCGGCGTTGAGCACGACGCTCGTGTTCGACTCCTTGATCTCGGGGTCGACGAGCAGCTCCTTGATGTGCTCGTTCATGCCGTCGGTGTCGGAGAACTTGCCGATGGCGATGATGTCGTAGTCGCCGGTCACCTCGTAGACGGAGATCATCTGGTCGTGCTCGCGCAGCGACTCGGTGACCTCCGGGAGCGAACTCCCCTCGATCTTCAGCTGGAGGACGGCCGTCACGTCGTAGCCGAGCTTGTCGTAGTCGACCTTCGGGGTGTAGCCCTCGATGATGCCGTCCTCCTCCAGATCCGAGAGGTGGTTCGACACCGTGGTCACCGACACGTCCAGGTCCTCGCCCAGGCTTCGCAGGCTCGCCCGCCCGTCGCCGAGCAGCGCATTCACCAACTTGCGGTCCAGATTTTCGTACGTCATTACGTCCACAGACGACACCGGGGCATTAGAATTTTACGAATATACAATTCCGTCTCTCGAAGGGGAAGATTTGCGCAGATGGATAGGGTTTTAATAATAGGGGCACACCCTTCTGGTGTCGATCAACATGACAAGCGAAAACGCGAAACCGGACGGGGGTCTCTCCGCCGAGGCACAGGACGTGCTCGACGAGATCGAAGAGAAGAACGTCGACTTCCTGCGCCTGCAGTTCACGGACATTCTGGGGACAGTCAAGAACGTCTCGGTGCCGGCCGACCAGGCCGAGAAGGCGTTCACAGAGGGCATCTACTTCGACGGGTCGTCGATCAACGGCTTCGTCCGCATCCAGGAGTCGGACATGCGTCTGGACCCGGACCCGTCGACGTTCGCCGTTCTGCCGTGGCGTAACAACGACGACAGCGCGGCCGGTCGCCTCATCTGTGACGTCATCGACACCTCCAGCGGTCAGCCCTTCTCGGGCGACCCGCGCGGGGTGCTCAAGCGCGCCATCGAGCGCGCCGAGGAGATGGGCTACACCGTCAACGCCGCGCCCGAGCCCGAGTTCTTCCTCTTCGAGGAGGACGAGGAGGGTCGCGCGACGACGAAGACCAACGACGCCGGCGGCTACTTCGACCTCGCGCCGAAGGACCTCGCCCAGGACGTGCGCCGCGACATCATCTTCGGGCTCGAGGACATGGGCTTCGACATCGAGGCCTCCCACCACGAGGTCGCCCAGGGCCAACACGAGATCAACTTCACGTACGACGACGCGCTGTCGACGGCGGACAACGTCGCCACCTTCCGCTCGGTCGTCCGCGCCATCGCGGCCGAGCACGACCTCCACGCCACCTTCATGCCCAAGCCGATCCCGCGGATCAACGGCTCGGGGATGCACACGCACTTCTCGCTGTTCGAGGACGGCGAGAACGCCTTCCACGACGGCGACGACGAGTTCGACCTGAGCGAGACGGCCAAGCAGTTCATCGCCGGCATTCTCGACCACGCGCCGGCCATCGCCGCCGTCTCCAACCCGACGGTCAACTCCTACAAGCGACTCGTCCCGGGCTACGAGGCGCCCGTCTACGTCGCCTGGTCCGACCGGAACCGCTCGGCGCTCATCCGCAAGCCCGCCGCGCGCGTCCCGACGGCCTCCCGCATCGAGGCCCGGTTCCCGGACCCGTCGTGTAACCCCTACCTCGCCTTCGCCGCGCTCATCCACGCCGGTCTCGACGGCATCGAGCGCGGCCTCGACTGCGACGACCCGGTCCGCGAGAACATCTACGAGTTCGACGAGGCCAAGCGCGAGGAGTACGGCATCACGACGCTGCCGACGAACCTCGGCGAGGCCCTCGACGCCCTCGAGAGCGACGAAGTCGTCCAGGACGCCCTCGGCGAGCACGTCTACGAGAACTTCGTCGAGGCCAAGACCCAGGAGTACGACGACTACCGCGTCGACGTCTCCGACTGGGAGCTCGACCGCTACCTCGAGACCTTCTGACGGTCCGACACCGCGTCGGCCCGCACCGATCGCTTCGGGTCAGTCGCTCGCCGCGGGCCCGACGCCCGCGCCGGGCGCGCCGCCCGACTCGCGTTTCGCTTCTCGCTAGCGGTGTCTCCGCACCCCGGTCGACCGGCGTCGACCCTCCCGCCCGCCGACAGGTCACCGTCGCATTTATAAGTCACTACCGGCTCTGTCTCCCCAACGGACGGTCGGTCGCCGCCACAGGCGACGGAGAACGTGTGAAGATACTCTCGTGTAACGCCGGTTACCTGCTCGACTACGACGGATCGCTTCGCGACTACGCGCTGAAACCCCACCGGGCGATGCTCGGCGACGACGACGCCGAGGAGCGCGCCACCGAGCGCCTCGTCGACGTGATCGCCGACGAGCGGCCCGATGTCGTCTGCCTCCTCGAAGTCGACCAGGGGTCGGCGCGGACCATCACGGAAGGCCAGGTCTCCCGCCTCGCGGAGATGCTCACCGACCACGGGCTGGCCTACCACGCCCGCGCCGACGCCAAGTACGGCGACGCCAACGTCCTCGGTCGGCTCCCGGTGCTCTCGCACCTCTCGAACGGCCTGCTCGTCCGCGACGACATCGACGCGACCATCGAGGCCCACTACCTCGAAACCGGCCCCAAACGCCTCGTCACCGAGGTCCGCATCGGCGACCTCTCGATCTTCGCGGTCCACCTCGCGATGAGCGGCCGCGGCCGCCGCAAGCAGCTCGACGAGATCGCCGCCATCGTCGCCGAGCGCGACCGCGTCGTCGTCGCCGGCGACTTCAACGCCTACGACGGCCTCGACGAGGTCGAGACCGCGCTCGAAGAGACGGGCCTGGTCCTCCACAACCCCGGCGAGACGGTGCCCAAGCGCCCGCTCGACTCGCTCGTCTCCGAGACCCGCACCCTCGATTTCTTCCTCACTTCCCCGGACATCGAGCCCACCCGCTGCGACGTGATCGACGTGCAGGTCTCGGACCACCGCCCCGTCGTCGTGGAGTTCGAGAACGGCGGCGTGTGAGCGCCGAACGTGCGGCCTCCGACCGCGCCGCGACGCCCCGCGAAGCCGAAAGGTCAAAGCCGCGGAGGGGACCACACCACACACGATGACACCGACGCTGCCCGGCGAGGCCGAGGCGTGGGCCGACCGGCTCCAGGCGCGACTCAACGACCGCGACGCCTTCGCGGCGGCCGCCGACGGCTTCGACGCTACCTTCCGGTTCGTGATCCTCCCGGACGACCGCTACGACGGGGACCCGGTCACGCTCACCGTCGTCGTCGCCGACGGCGCCTGCGTGGCCGCCCGCGGCAACGACCCAGACGCCGACTACGACTTCGGGCTGGCCGGCCCCTACGCCGTCTGGGTCGACCTGCTGGCGGACGACCTCGACGTCACCGAAGCGGTGATGGGCGGCTCCCTGGAGTTCGAGGGATCGGAGATGGAACTGCTGAGCAACCGCGAGGCCGTCACGGAACTCGTGCGAGCGGCCCAGAACGTCGAGGCCGACTTCGCGTACTGAGCACGGAGACTGAAACGGTTAAGGCCCGGCCGGGTGGACGCAGAGACGTGTTAGACAAACTCGGCGCCGCCGGGATCGTCGGCATCCTCGTGATCCTGGGCGGTATCGGACTCATCGCGTCGGTCGAACCGCTGATCGCCGCCGGGATCGGCCTCGTCGTCGCCGGCGTCGGCCTGATCCTCTACGGCGTCGTCACGAACGTCCTCGCCTCGTTCGGCATGGGCGGCATGGTCTGAAAGCGGGCGGAGAGCGACCCGGTCAGTCGCTCTCGCCGCGGTCGCCGGCCCGGTGTTCGCTGATCAGCCGGTCGACCATCTGTGCGTTCCGCTCGCGTTCGCGCTCTTCGGCCCGGTCCTCCCAGTCGTCGATCGCGGCCTCGACTTCGCGCTCGCGGGCGACGGCCAGCTCGTCGACCTCCTGGACGGTGACCATCTCGGCGGGCGCGACCGGGATGTCGTGTTTGAACAGGATCTCGTCGGCCACGTCCGAGAGACCGCCGTTGCGGAGGACGATCTTCGGGTTCACGTCGACGATCTTGTCGGCCGTCGAGGCGCCGGCGCCGGAGGCGTCGCGGAACATGACGACGTCGTCCTCGGCGAGCCCGAACCGCTCGTCGGCGTCGTCGATGGCGTCGCTGGTGAACTGCTCGACGACCTTCACGGGCGTCAGCCCCTCTTTCTTCTCGGAGATGTCCGCGAAGTTCGAGTGGTCGAGCTTCCACAGCGCCTTCAGCCGCTCGAGTTTCCCCTCCAGCTCGTCGATGCGCTCCTCGCGCTCGTCGACCTCGCCTTTCAGCCGGCGGTTCTCCCGCTCGAGCCGGGTGACTTCCCGGTCCTTGCGGGCCTCGACGCGGGTCTCGCTGCGGGCCTCGCTGAGCTTGCCCTCCAGGTCGTCGATCGCGGTGTCTTTCTCGTCGACCGTGGCTTCGAGGCTCTCGACGTGCGACTGCAGCTGGGCGACCTGCGATTCGAGCTGGGAGATCCGCTTCTGTTCGGGCGACTGCTCGTTGTCGGGCTGTTCGGGCTCGTCGCCGTCGTCGCCGCCGTCGTCGCGCAGGTCGGCGAGGACGGTCTCGACGCTCTCCTCGCCGGCGACGACGCGGGCGACGACGGGGCCGACCTCCTGGCCGGGCGGGACCTTCGCGGCGATGCGCTCGAACTGGTCGGCGTGGGCGTCGAAGGCGCCGAACGCGGCGGCCATGGCGTCCCGTTCGTGGTCGTTGTCGTAGCCCTCCTCGCGAGTGCGGTGCTGTTTCACGTCGACGGGCAGGTCCCGGTCGGGCGTCCAGCCGGCGGCGTCGAACGAGCGGCGCAGCTTCTCGACGGTCGAGGGCATCGGCGTCACGTCGGCGGCGACGATGACCGGCCGGCCGCGTTCGACGATCCACTCGGTGACCTCGGCGCTGTCGGCGGTCCGCGTGCTCAGCACGTCCAGCACCTCGCCGTCGAGGCCGACGATGGCGACCGCCGTGGTCGTCCCGGGGTCGACGCCGACGACGACGTGGTCGCGGCGCTTGGCGAGCGGGCGGAACTCGATGCCGTCCCGGCGGACGCGCTCGACCTCGACGCGGACGTCGCCGGCCCGCTCGTTCGAGACGGGGATGTCCCGCGGGCGGCCCTCGACGGTGAAGACGGCGTTCGAGAAGCCGCCGTACTTCTCGGTCTCCTCGCGCTCGAACTCCAGGCCCGCGTCCTGCAGGTCGGACTCGACCTCGCGGGTGCGCCGCTTGACCGAGCCGTGGATGCGGCGGGTGTAGCGGTCCTCGGACCAGCCGCCGCCACCGCCGGTCGAGCGCCCGCGGGAGACCTTGATCTCGGTCTCGTCGGTGAAGGCGGAGACGATCTGGCCGACGTTGTTGGCGGCGAGGCGAGCGGCGGCCTCCGCTTCTTTCATGGGATCTTTGCCGTAGGGCACGTCGTGACGGTTGGCGACGCGGGAGAGCGGTTCCGGGCGCTCGGCGCCGGTGACCTGGACGAGCGTCGTCTCGTCGGGAAGTTCGCCCAGAAAGTGGACCAGCGCGTCCTTGTTCTCGGCGAGTTCGTACATGTTGTCGGTGGCGACGATGGCGGGCTCTTCGTCGCGGATCAGTCGGCGGAGCTTCCGCCGGGAGACCACGTCCCGATCCGCGTGTTCGCCGTCGAACGCGACCAGCGCGTAGGACACGTCGCCGCGCACGTCGCCGCTCTGGACGTCCACCCCGAAGACGACGGCGTCCAGCGCACTCGTACGGGTGCTCACACGCACGCGTATGCAATCTGCGAATATAAACCCGGCGCGCGGGTCGGCCCGTTCGACGCGAGCCGGAACCGACCGACTGCACCGCTCCACCGCTCGCGGCCGAGGGAGCGCTCGGGGCGGGTCGGCTCGACGGGACCAGTCAGAGGTGGTCCTTGCACGTCTCGGCGAACGTCGCCAGCGGCAGGTCCGCCTCGGAGTCGACGCTGACGAACAGGCCGGAGAACTCGGCGGCGGGGAAGTGGAAGGCGGTCAGGCCGTCGAAGCGGTGGACCGAACACTGCAGGTCGCCGGCGGCGAAGAGGTCCTCGAGGTGGCCCCGTCCCAGGCCCTGGAGGACGAGTTCCTCGTGGACTCGCTCGCCCTGCGAGCGGACCCGGTCCTCGGCGCCCGAGGCGACGTAGATGGGGTCGTAGCCGTCCGGGTCGTACGTGGCGACCACGCGGAGGGCGTCTTCGGCGATCGCCCGCAGGGCCTCGACCAGCGCACCTTCGTCATCGATTCCCATGCACCACACTTTCCGTCCTCGCATTGTCAAAGTAGCGACCGCGCGGGCGGTCCGCGGGAGCGCCGCGGGGGCGCCACCGAGCTTCCGAGAGCGGTCGTTTTACCTCCGACCGCTCCGTTCGGCCGCCATGGAGTACACCACGCTCGGTTCCACGGGCATGGAAGTGTCGAAGGTCTGTCTCGGCTGCATGAGCTTCGGCAGTCAGGACGACTGGATGCTCGACGAGGACGAGGGCCGCGAGCTCGTCGAGCGGGCCATCGATCTGGGCGTCAACTTCTTCGACACGGCCAACACCTACTCGGCGGGCGAGAGCGAGGAGATCCTCGGCGACGTGCTCGCCCACTACGACCGCGACGAGCAGGTCGTCGCCACCAAGGTCCGCTTCTCGGGCGCCAGCGACCACCGCAACGCCGAGGGGCTCTCCCGGAAGACCATCGAGCAGGAACTCGACCACTCGCTGGACCGGCTGGGCATGGACACCGTCGACCTGTACCAGATCCACCGCTGGGACTACGACACGCCCATCGAGACGACGCTGCGCGCGCTCGACGACGCCGTCTCCCGCGGGAAGGTGCGCCACATCGGCGCCTCGTCGATGTGGGCCCACCAGTTCCAGGAGGCCCTGCGGGTCAGCGACCGCGAGGGACTCGCCCGGTTCGAGACGATGCAGAACCTGTATCACCTGACCTACCGCGAGGAGGAGCGCGAGATGTACCCCGTCTGCGAGCGTGAGAACGTCGGCGTCCTCCCGTGGTCGCCGCTGGCGGCGGGGTATCTCACCCGTCCCCACGAGGAGTTCACGTCGACCGACCGCGGCGAACACGAGATCGACTACGGCACGCCCTACCACGAGGGGCCCGGCAGCGAGGAGATCAACGGGCGCGTCGAGGAACTGGCGGCGGACAAGGGCGTCACGATGGCCCAGATCGCGCTGGCCTGGCACTTCCAGAACGACAACGTCGACGCGCCCATCGTCGGCACGTCGAGCATCGAGCACCTCGAGGCGGCCGTCGAAGCCCTGGACGTGTCGCTGTCGGACTCGGACGTGGAGTACCTCGAAGAGCCGTACCACCCGGTTCCCGTGTACGGTCACGAGTAGCCGGACCGCGTGCGAGCGGCTCTCCCCGCTCGACTCGATCACCGACCACAGCGCCACCGACATCCTTTCGGCGGTCTCGCCCGGATCGGCGGGTGTGTCCGACCAGCCGCCGAACACGCGGACTCTCTCGACGGGCCACGAGGTCGTCGTGCCGCTGGAGACCGAGGCCGAAGCGACGGCCGTCACGGTCACGGCGGACGCGGGGGCGGTCGCCGGCCGGCTCCCCGCGGGGCTCGCACCGGTCCGCCTCGCTCCGGGACGAACCGCGGTCACCTTCCTCTCGGTCGACTACCGGCGGATCGGCGACGACGCGATGGCGCCCTACGAGGAGTTCGGCGTCCTCTTCGCGGCGACGCCCGCCGACGGGCCCGTCCCGGAACTCGGCGCCCTCCGGCGCGGATTCGCGAGTCCGGGGGACGCGTTCGGCGGCTACGTCGCGGCGCTGCCGGTCACCACCGAACCGGCCCGCGCGCTCGGCGTCGAGATCTGGGGGTACCCGAAGTCGGTCGCAGACGTCGCGGTCACCGACCGCGGCGACCGCCGGCGGACGGCCGTCGGGGACGAACGGGGGCACGTCGTCACGCTCGACGCGCCCTGGAACCCCCGGTTTCGGACGACCGTCGAGACGGCGAGTTACACGGACGGGCCGGGGCTCGAACGCCAGTCCGTCGAACTCTCGGGGGCGTTCGGCGCCCGCCCCCTGGCGGGGTCGTACGCGCTGGGCGGCCACCCGCTGGCCGAGCGCCTGCGCGGCCTCGGGTTAGGTCGGTCGCTCGGGGCGGTCGCGTTCGACGGCACCGTCGTCATCGGCGAGGGGCGACCTCCGGTCTGAGGCGGGCGGGGCGGTCCGCGGCGGCCCCGTCCGCTCGGCGTCCCCGCCGACGGGGAGCAGGACCCGAGCGAGGACACCCGGGCGGAGCAGGGCGGTCGGCGGTCGCTCCAGTCCGACGACTTCCTGGTAGGCCGCGGCGACGACGCTGTCCTCGTGGGCCCGTCGGAGCAGGCGGTCGAAGTAGCGCTCGAACAGCCGTTCGGCGGGCGAGGCCGCGGCGTCTGTCGCGGCGAAGCCGCGGTCGGCGCCGACCGCCAGCTGCCAGGGGGTGTCCAGCACCGGTGCGACCCGGTCGAAAAAGCGGGGGCCGAGGCGGTCGAGCCCGCCGTCGGCCAGCGCGTGGTGGAGCACCAGCGCGTCGAGGGCGGCGACGGACATCCCCTGACCGTAGACGGGGTTGAAACTCGCCATCGCGTCGCCGGTGACGACCAGGCCCTCGGGGAACCGCTCGAGCCGTTCGTAGCGGCGCCGCACGCTCGCGGGGAAGGGGTAGCGGGCGACGCCGTCGCCGACCCACGGGCGGGTGCTCAGGAGGTCACCGACGAGGGCGACCGGCAGGTCCTCTGCGAACGCGATCACGCCGGCGCGGTCGGTCGGGCCGCCGTCGGCGCCCATCTCGGCGAGGATCACCTCCCACCGGCCGTCCTCGACGGGTATGAGCGCGGCGCCGCGGGTCCGCGGCGGGTCCGGCGGGACGCTGACCAGCCGGCGGTCGCCCGGCGGGCGGTCGATCCGGACGGAGCTGTACTGGAGGTCGATCTCGATCCGGTCGGTCGGCGGGGCGTCGTAGCCGGCGTCGTCGAGCCACTCCGGCGTCCGACTGGCCCGGCCGGTGGCGTCGACGACCAGGTCGGCGCCGAGGGACTCCGTCGGCCCGTCGCCGTCGCGGACGGTGACGCCGGTCACCGCCCGGTCGGCGTCGTCGGTGCGGTAGCCGACGAACCGGCAGGGACTCAGCAGGCGGACGGCGTCGCGCTCGCGGAGGCGGCGACGGGCGACGTGCTCGAACAGCGGCCGGGTGGCGCAGTAGGTCGGCGTTCGCTCGGTCCCGGGCGCCACGAAGCCGCCGCGCTGGTACTCGAGGAAGTTGCGCGTGGTGTCGACGACGAGCCCGCCGGCCCGGATCAGGTCCTCCCCGAAGCCGGCGAACAGGTCCTCCAGGACCGCCTGGCCGGCCGTGAGCAGCGCGTGGGGGTGGTTCGTCTGGGGCGCGCCGTCGCGGGCGACGGGCGCGTCGGGCAGCGGGTCGCGCTCGACGACGACGACCTCGTCGAAGCCGTCGGCGAGCACCCGCGCCGCACACAGTCCCCCGACGCTCCCGCCGAGGACGACCGCGCGGTCGCCCACGTCGCCGACGCGACCGGAGTCGTAGCGGTCGACGGCCGCGAGCGTCACCGCGACCGCCCCCGGCTCACCCCGTCGGTCGGTCCGCGACCGTCGACCCCGTTCGTCACCCGAAGAGAGGACAACTCGCTCACAGGAGCGGATCCGAGCGCGACCGGCAAAGGTACTTCCCCTCACCCGCGGTGTAGATTTATCCTCCCCGCTCGCGGCCGGCCCGGAACGCTTTTCTCGCCGGCAGGCGCCCGGTCGGCCGTGTCACGCACCGACGAGTCGGTCCGTGCGGCCGAGAGCGACGGGACCCGACGGGTCGTCCTCGTGACGGGCGCTGGCGGGGGGATCGGGTCGGCCATCGCGCTGGCGTTCGCCGAGCGGGGCTGGCGGGTGTAC
>Ga0207732_100550_pt1 | contig 10494 bp, 14 predicted proteins | sample A23P1SouthBayCA_FD_187733 | JGI IMG/M metagenome (GOLD analysis project Ga0207732, IMG submission 187733) | Aerobic enrichment media microbial communities from Eden Landing Ponds, California, USA - A23 P3 (4) (SPAdes) | ecosystem: Environmental > Aquatic > Marine > Unclassified | place...
GCGGAAACCAACAGAACGAGACCTACCACATCTGGACGAAGAAGCTTCCCGTCCCCCAGCTGGGAGACGTGAAGTTGGTCATCGCCGAGAAAGAAGTCAAAGAGTATGAAGAGAACACGGTCAAGTACCTCGCCACGAACAAGGTTGACGCACCGACCGAGCACGTGATTCGCTCCTACGGGATGCGATGGCGCATCGAGACGTTCTTCGAGGACTCGAAACAGGATCTCGGCTTGGGAGACTGCGAGATGCAGACCGCCGACGGTGCCAGTCGCACTGGCACCTTCTGATGGTTGCCTACAGTTTCCTTCGTCTTGATCCTGAATCGAGCGCCTTGGGGACAGCTCGCTCGAAGGCGTCATCGCTTCGAGCGAACTTCGAACACTCTCTGAAAGAAGCAGTCTACAACCTTCTCTCGTGGGTTCGGGACAACGATAATCGAGGCGTCGATGACTTCATGGACGAGATCGACCACCCCTTCGTTCACTCAGCCGCCGACTAACTTGCAAAGATGAATTTAAAGGTTGATACTCATACCATAACATACACAAATATTAAGTACTCAAGGGTATTCCAGACCGATATGTCCTACATTCGGGACAGGCTAATCCAGGCGGCGGTAACACTATACGCCATCGTGACGCTTGGATTCCTTATTAACAAACTCCTCCCAGGTGGTCCAGTAGACTTCTTGCAACAGGACATCAGGGAAAATCCACAAAACTACGGTCTACCCCAGAGGCCTAGACCACAACAGGTACAGAGGACTATCGAACGACTCGTCGAAGTCTCCCCGAATAAACCTCTGCACGAGGCGTATATCGACTATATCATTCAGGTGTTTTTCCACTTCGATCTGGGAGAGTCGATCATCGTTGCGAACAACGTCCCAGTAACGCAACTGGTACTCTCACGGGCACCGTGGACGATCTTTATTTCGACGATAGGGTTGCTCTACGGCCTCATTATTGGTATAATTCTCGGTTCGTTGATGGCTTATTATGAAGGGAGCAAGTTCGATATCGGAATGACAATAGGAAATCTCGTATCAGGCGCGATTCCGTACTATGTAGTGGCGATCGGGTTGCTGTATTTTGCAGCGTTCCAGTGGGGTTGGTTCCCGACAGGAGGTAGGGTCAATCCCGACGCCACTCCCGGTATTAATTGGCCATATATTTCGTCCATCTTTTATCACGCCGCACTTCCCGCGTTTTCAGTGATCATCCCTGGTTTCGGGGGTCGTGCACTCGGCTTACGGGCGAACTCGATTCGTCTCCTCGGTGAAGAGTACATTCGGGTCGCTGAGCTCCGGGGACTGTCCCGGTATCGTATCTCTATCGCTTACCTTGCGCGGAACGCAATCCTCCCTATGTGGACCAGTATAGTCATTGGACTGGGTAGTCTTCTGGGTGGCTCGGTCATTCTCGAACAGATATTCCAGTACCCAGGGATGGGAATGCTCATGTTCGATGCCGCGATTTCACGGGACTTCCCGCTACTGATGGGTGTGTTCATAATTATCTCGTTTATATTTGTCATAGGGACGCTCTTGGCAGACTTCACGTACTCGCTGATAGACCCACGTGCGGACGTCAAAGTGAGCAGGTGATACGATGGCTAGTGATGAATCTACCGAGGCCGATGCGATTGGCGAAGACAGTTCTGCCGAATCGACTGTCTTCGACGTGACAGCCGATTACGAACAGTCCACCCTCGACTACTACCAAAACCAGTTTGACATATGGGTTGTTGAGCCATTCAAGATACTCTGGAGCGATTACCGCGGACGGTTTGGGATTATCGTCGTCGCGTTTTACATCCTCATGGGGACGCTCGGCCCGGTGATCGTGCCCGCGCCCGAGCCGAATCAGGCCGGTCGTCTAATTCAACCGTTCGAAAACCCCAGCCATATCCTCGGGACCGACGGACTCGGACAGGATCTGTTCGGTCTGATGGTCCATGCGACACCGGCGATGCTGAAGATGATCCTCTCTGGAGCTATCGCAGGGAGTGTCACTGGAGTCATCCTCGGGATCATTGCCGGCTACAAAGGCGGGTGGACTGACAAGGTAATTATGACTTGGGGAGACACTATCGCATCGATACCGGGCATCCCGCTGTTGATCCTGCTTGCAGCGATCATCGAACCCGAAAACCCGTTCGTTATCGGTATTATCCTCAATATCACCGGAATTGCAGGAGCCTCGCGTGGCATTCGAGCACAGGTGTTACCGCTTGCGGAAAAGGAACACGTCGAGGCAGCAAGGGCACAGGGCCAATCATTTTCTGGTCTAATCGTCAAGGAGTTCCTCCCTCACTTGTTACCGCTAATTTTCATCGGTATGTTGGGCGGAGCTGTCGCAGTAATTACTGCGTCCGTCGCGCTGTACTTTTTGGGCATCCTCCCCTTCACTACACAGAACTGGGGAGTCGTACTGAACATCGCCTATCAGGAGTCCGGTGCTATGTACAATCCGCGGGCACGACACTGGCTACTGGTGCCACTCGTGACGCTCACGCTTCTGAATATCGCGCTGACGATGCTCGCACAGGCGTTTGATCAGGTGTTCAACCCGAGAGTCCGGGCCCGCCACCGCGGCAGGAAGGTCGAAGCCGAAGAGACTGACGAGGAGGAGGCGACTAACGTCGATTCGGAGCTTATCGGCGGTCAAATGCAACAGTAGGAGAAAAATGTCAGAGAAAATTAAGTCTGGACCAGGTAGAACCGAAACGAGAGACACTGTCCTCGAGGTACGCAATGTCGAGGTTACATATGAGATGGGTCGCGGGCGAGCACGCGTGCTTGACGATATTGATGTTGCAATAGAGCGTGGGGAAACGCTTGGTATCGTCGGTGAATCGGGTTCAGGTAAGTCTATGTTCGCCTCTTCGCTTATGCACGCCGTTCAGGATCCTGGTGTCTTGAACGGCGAGATCGTGTATCACCCTGAGGACGGAGACTCCGTGAACTTGCTCGATCTTAGTACCAGAAAGTTGAAAGCTATTCGGTGGGAAGAAATCGCTATCGTCTACCAGGGGGCGATGAACGCGTTCAATCCGACACTGACGATCGGGCGGCACTTTACCGAAACGTTCGAAGCCCATGATGTCGACCCGGATTCCGGTCTCGAGCGCGCTCGCGATATCATCAAGGACCTCAATTTGGATCCTGATCGTCTCCTCGAAGCTTATAGCCACGAACTCAGCGGCGGAGAAAAGCAGCGTGCGCTGATCGCGTTGGGTCTAGTATTCGACCCAGAAGTGCTTATACTGGACGAACCGACTGCTGCGATGGATTTACTCACCCAACGATACATCCTCGAAATGCTCTACGAAATTAAAGAGGAGTACGACCTCACGCTAGTTTTCATCAGCCACGATATGCCGATCATCGCCGGGTTTGCCGACCGGATCGCAGTAATGTACTCCTTTGAGTTTGTCGAGTTCGGGAACGCCCGGGAAGTGCTACTGCAACCAGAGCACCCGTACACGCGTCTCCTCTTGGGGGCGACTCTCGACTTAGAGACACCGCTAGAAGCGACCCATACCATCGAAGGGTCGCCGCCAGATCCAGTGAACGTACCGCTGGGGTGTTCGTTCGCCCCTCGATGTCCGATCTCCGCCGACCGCTGTGAGGCCGAAGACCCCGAACTGCGTGCCGAGGATACTACGCACGAGGTTGCGTGTTTCTTCCCGAACCGCTCAGTCGAAGAAATTGGAATCAACACAGCGGACCAGCGGAGGCGAGACTAATCATGAGTAGCGACACCGATGAGACCCTCCTCAATCTAGACGATATTTCGGTCCATTACGCGGACGAGTCAGCGATCATGGAGGTCATCCCTGATAGCGTCAAAGCGCGGTTTGATTGGGAAGAACAGCCCGTGCGTGCGGTCGACGGAGTCTCACTCGATGTCGGCGAAAACGATGTGGTAGCCCTCGTTGGGGAGAGCGGAAGTGGGAAGACCACGCTCGGGAAAGCAGCCGTCGGTTTAGAGGAGGTAACTGACGGCGAAGTCCGCTACCGAGGCACCGACTTCTGGGAACTCAAAGAAAACGGACAGATCGACGGAACCAGTTTCCAGCAGGCCCGGAAAGCGTTACAGATCGTACATCAGGACCCGAGCGCAGCGTTGAATCCTTATCGGACGATAATGGCGACACTAACTGATCCGCTGAAGCGGTGGTATCCAGACCTGACGGCAGTCGACCGACGCGAACGGATCCTGAGCCTATTCGACGAATGTGGACTGACCCCACCCAGAGAATACGAAGATCGATATCCACACGAACTGAGCGGTGGTGAAAAACAGCGTGTAACGCTCGTCCGCGCGATGCTTGCGGAACCGGATCTAATACTGGCCGACGAACCGGTTTCAGCGCTCGACGTTTCCCTCCGAGTGGAGCTGATGGACCTGATGATCACGCTTCAACAACGGTTCGAGACGTCGTTCTTATTTGTCACGCACGATCTGAAACACGCGCGCTATATCGCGGGCAAAACAGGCGGTCGGATCGCAGTAATGTATCTGGGTGAGATCGTCGAAATCGGCCCAGCTGAGGAAGTGATCCGAAACCCGAAGCATCCGTACACACAGATCCTGAAATGGGCAACGCTCCCGTCACACCCTGACGACGCCCAGAAAGCGATCCAGGCCACCTCGCCGCTACGGAAACGCGACATTCCCGATCCGGTCGATCCTCCCTCCGGGTGTCGATTCCACACCCGGTGTCCGAAAGCGAGGGAGGCTTGTGTCGACGAATCCCCCGAACAGTACTCTGAGAGCGGCGACTCCCACAAGGCCGCTTGCTTCCGCGAGATTCCTGACCATCAATATTGGCAGAGCGAACACCTCAATGAGGACGGGGAGATAATGATCCCCGAGTGATGAGAGTGTTAGTCGCCGGTTGGCGGTCGGAATATCCCTGGTCGGGATATCATACCGGGAAATATTGGGGTATGAATCTTTCCGGTACTTCATGTGAAACCGAATCCCCGAAATCGATATCCCTGTGATCACTGGGTATTATAATTTCGACAACCGAGAGTGAATTCATGCGTGATCTCGACGAACTGGAGGAAACGCCGGATACTTTCGTTGACAGATTTGTACTGCTGGTGTGTGAATTCAATTTTCTCCTCTATATCGTGCTGATATTGGAGTTGATGTTGCTGTTGCTGTCAGTCCTCTCGGCACTCTTTGCCGATCTGGATGCGGACACACGTACAGTGTTGATATTAGATTTCGTATTACTCGGGGGCGCGATAACCATCACGGTAGGAGGGATCGCACTCTGTCAGCGAAGTTATAATTAACTCCTCTGTCACCTCTCCAAAAAAGTATATTATTAATATTATAAACGCGCCGAAACCCTGCTAGTGATAGGGGCCTCAACAATTTTCGCCATCCTCTGTAATTCGAATGTCTTCGAACTACCGGAAAGTATATTTGAATCGATAGTGATCTCAAAATATGCTTGGTTTCGCGAAGTCGGTTCTGTCGACGTACACCCAGCACCCGCTCCTGGTGTCTCTGGTAATCGTCGGTGCGTTGTTCGCCACTGGAGGCATCATAGTTGAGGAATCGATCGGAAACGGTACCGCAGCCGCGTTTCTGATCGTGTACGGTATCATCGCAGTCTCGCTTAGTCTCACTGGGTATCTTCTCAGTGGTCTGAGCAAATTAGTAATCAAGATCCGACGTCGAACTGGCTTCAGTAATTGATTCTGGTTAGCACCGTTGAATGGCCCGACTTACTCCAGCGCGTATACAGTGTTATCGGCGGCGCCGTAATATAGCGTCTCACCGATGACTGCTGGGCTGCTCCCGACGCCCTCTCCAATCCTCAGTTCTCTCCCCCAGAGCCGATTCCCGTCGTGGTCAACGGCATACATTCCGCCGCCACCCCCTCGGTAGTGGGTACCAACGTACACCGCGTCACTAGTCGCGCAGGGACTGCTCCCCATCTGCCGGGCGCCAGGTATCACGTGGGCCCACTGCTCCTCGCCGGTTCGCGACAGCGATACAAGCGCTGGGTTCGGGTCCGCGACTTCGTATCTCGAAACCGGCACGTAAACAGCATCCTCGGTGACTGCGGTCGACCCCCTTATTTGACCACTCTGGATGGGAAATTCCCAGTCAGGGTCACCTGTCTCGGCGGAGAGTGCATAGACGAAGCCACCGTAATCACCGGCGTAGACAGTGTTCGACCGGACTGTCGGGCTCGATAGCACCTCCGAATCTGTCTCGTACTCCCAGCGGCGTTCACCGTCAGCGGCGTCGACTGACGCAACCATCGACCGGGAGTCGTCCTTACCGATGAGGCCGATAAAGACGGCCGAGTCGACGACTGCAGGCGTACTGCTGATAAGGTGCCCAGTGAACCTCCTCCAAACGAGTTCTCCCGTTTTCCGGTCCAGAGCGTACAGTCCGCTACCTTCCTGTTCCACGTCGTTAGCCTCCATGTATTCGAGTATCTCCTCAATGACGAGCGCCCCTGACCCGATGTAGACGGTCGACCTGTCGACGGTCGGACTGCCGTGGATCAGACCGGCCGTCTCATAGCTCCATTGCTCCGTGCCTGTTTCGGCGTCCAGACAGTAGACGTGCTTATCAAGGGATCCAACGTAGACGCTATCGCCGGCGACCGCCGGTGTGGACTCGATCGGTCCATCCGCCTGGTAGGTCCAATCGACATCACCGGTCGCCGTGTCGATAGCGTAGACGGTTCCATCCATTGAACCGATGTAGAGAGAGCCGTCGACGACGACTGGGCTGCTCCAGACGCCCGCGTCCGTACTGACGTTCCACTTTTGTTCCGGCCTCCCGGCGACCCCGGGCTCGTCCGGTGCATGTCCGGTGTTTCTGTTATCCCGCCGGAACGACGGCCAGGGGGCCCCCGACTCGCTCACTGTCGCTGTTTCGGACCGTGGACCGCTCACGGAGGGCGTCCTTTGGAAATCGCTGGCTGACCCGCCACCGTCGACTGTCGAACATCCTCCTATGACCCCGACAGTTGACGTGAGTGCACGCAGCCATCCCCGTCGAGACAGCGTGCTCTTATCGTCCATCGAACGAAGATCAAGACTATATGAACAAAAAGCTATCTCTGGCCATCTCGGTCGCGTTAAGTTAGAGAATGAGGCGTTCGATCTCTGAGTGTCCATGCTCGATCCCGAACGCCTCAGCGATGCTATCACGTGGATAGATTTGTCGTTTGTGGAGCGCCAACGGACTCTGGAGTGGGCGATTCAAGTGGGCATCCGGTGTCACTTGGCGGGTATGTCATTACGGAATGCAAGTCAGTTTCTCGATGAATTGGGAGTCGAACGGAGTCATATCGCAATCCACGAGTGGGTTCACAAAGCCGACCTACAGCCGATTTCGACGGTCACCGCGGATCAACTCGCAGTTGACGAAAAAATGATTCGCCTGCACGGCCAAGAGTTCTGGCTGTACGGCGCGGTCGATCCGCAGACAAACGAGATCTTACACGTGAGCCTGTTTCCGATGGCGACGAAACAGACGACGCGATGGTTTCTGACCGAGCTTCACCAGCGGTATCAACTCGCTGGCGTGGAGTTTCTCGTCGATGACGCCGATTATCTCGGCACAGTTCTTGCCGAAGATGGCTTCCGATTTCAGACACTCACACATGGAAATCGGAACGCCATCGAATGTATTTTTTGGGAGGTAAAACGACGAACCTCATCGTTTGCGAATAGTTTCAGCCATGTCGAGCTAGAGACTGCTCAAGACTGGCTCAAAGCCGCCGCCGTCTACCACAATTCACGCCAAACTTAACGCGACCAATCCCTATAGTCCCGAATCCATCCGCCGATGACTCCGCCCAGCGCGTGTAGTCCGACGAAGTAGGCTGCGGTCGCGAGCGCGATGAGGCCGACCAGCGGGAGAACTGCCATGGCCTCCGCTTGAGCCAGTCCCTCGAACAGGCCGATACCCGCAGCGATGGTGAGGATCACGGTCGGGAGCGCCGCGACCGCGCCGGCGACGGCCCCGGTGCCGAGGCCGCCCCGGTTCCGGTCCGGGTCGAGGTAGCTTGCGGTCGCCCCGCCGAGGATAGGGGAGAGCGGGACGAAACTGAGAACCGTGCCGACCGTCGCGCCGACCACGCCGAGGACCCAACGAGGGGTCGGGCGCCCCTGGCGTCGGGCCCGACGGTGTGCGAGGACGACGCCGAAGCCGACGACGACGAACAGACCCCCGACGGCGACAAGGCCGATCCCGACCCACTGGCCCACGGAGACGATCATATCGACCAGTTCGGTACGACTCAGGTCGGCGACTTGCAGGTCGTTTTGGTTGACCACCTCCAGGGCTTCGGCGCGGGTGAGTTCGCCGTTCAGCGCCGTTCCGGCGTATCCGACGACGAGGCCGACGAGCGCGAGGACGGCGCCGAAGACGACGTCGATCGTCCGGCCGAACGCCGTCTCTATACGAGCGCATACCCCCGCCTTCCCGTGAGTAAGGAGTGTTCCGACACCCTGTCGGAACCGAGGAGCGAACAGGCGGGGGTCGAGCGGACAGCAGAGTCTGTCAATCCACCGTTCTACGACAGTACTGGATTTCCCACCGTTTCACTTTCACTCTGGATGGCCGAGCTATATTTCCTTCACAACTGAAACGGAGAATACGGCGACGATGGGTGAGGTCACAAAAACGCTCGAACTGAAGCTAGTGGACCCGACCGTCCACAAGCGTCAGAAGCTTCGTGAGACACGCGACGCCTACCAGCAGGCGCTTCAGGCCGCCTTCGCCGCTGGCTGTGACACACAGGCAGCGACCAACGACGTGGTCGTCGAGTACGACCTGAGCGGCTACGCGAAAAACGCCCTCAAGAAGTACGTCCCACAACTGCACAACAGCTACGACGCCGACGAGCTTCACGGCGACCACCCGGTGCGGTTTACCAACGAGGGAGTGCAACTCGACCACCAGCCACAGAACGCTATCGAGTGGTACGTCAAAGTCCCCACCACGAAGATTACCACCTCTGGATACCGGCACGCGCCAACCCGGACCAGCGGGGGTGGCTCGAAGCGGTGTACGCAGACGACGCCGAGATGGGTGAAAGTCGGCTGTTCGAGCGCGACGGAGCGTGGTATCTCCATGTCACCGCTACCCGCGACGTGGAGGTCCGATCTGAGGTGTCCGCCGACGAGCGGACGCCGCCAGACGAGTCTGGCGAGCCCTGTCTCGCTGGGCTCGACAGGACACCAATCGGCGTGGACATCGGAGAAGCGAGTCTCGTCACGGTGTGTCACCGCGACGACTCTGGTTCTCCTGTTCGCCCCGAACTGTGGGCCGATGAGGGCAAGACCGTTCGTCGGCTCCGCAAAACCTACTTCACCGCCACAAGGCGGCTTCAGCAGCGCGGCAGCGAGCGACTCGTAGAGTCTTACGGTGACGCGCTGTGGGACCAGATCGACGACGTGTTCCACCGTGTGACTCGCGAGGTTGTCGAGTACGCCGAGTCTGTCGAGCATCCAGTGTTGGTACTGGAGGACTTGACGTACATCCGCGAGAACATGGACTACGGCGCGTACATGAACCGGCGGTTGCACGGGTGGGGTTTCGCGAAGCTCCACGCACAGATTCGGTACAAAGCCGCCGAGAAGGGGATTCCCGTCGAGACGGTGAATCCCCGGAATACGTCGAAGGCGTGCCACGCCTGCGGTGAAGTAGGCTCCCGGCCACGACAGGCGACGTTCAACTGCTCGAACGACGGCTGTTGGGTTGGTGAGTATCAAGCCGACGTGAACGGGGCGATAAACATTGCAGACCGCTACCGTAGTGGAGAGAGTCACCGCCGAAGCGACCGGCGTTCCCGGCAGAAGGCCGGTGACGATGACTCGGCTACGGATGGGGCCTCTTTGACCGGGCCACAAGACAGCCAAGCCGATGCTGAAAACCAGCGGACGACGCTTGGAACGTATGCGTCTTGAAACCAACAGGCCGCGACACTCGGCCTGAAATCCTGTGGTGGGATTCCTCCGCGTTCACGCGGAGGAGGAGGTCAATGTACGTCACCAGCTCACAGTCGGCGACGAGTTTGAGATAGGAGCCGACCAGCAGTTCCCCTGATTCGGGCTGGACTGTCATACCGTCACCCCGGAGCGCCCGCCGAAAAGTGTTGGTCCGAAACTCGTCCGAAGCGAGCGCGACCTCGAACGGCGAGATACCCGACCCGGCCGGCATGATTGGCGCCGTCGAGGGGGTACCGGTCAGCAGGTCGATACCGTCCTCGGCAAGCCATCAGAGAGAATGGTCGAGACCGGGCTGGCTGCACTGGACGCACGCCGGGAGTCGTCGCTGGTCGTCGGCGACCGACTAGAGACGGACATCGAACCCGACTTGTCGTCGAGACGCTTGGCGACATCGAAACGTGCTCCCTGGCTGAACGACAAGAACGGGGACGAGTGAGTATTCAAACGCCCTCGTAGTCCTTCCCGGTCAGACCGGCGGGTCCGTC
>Ga0207732_100553_pt1 | contig 10471 bp, 8 predicted proteins | sample A23P1SouthBayCA_FD_187733 | JGI IMG/M metagenome (GOLD analysis project Ga0207732, IMG submission 187733) | Aerobic enrichment media microbial communities from Eden Landing Ponds, California, USA - A23 P3 (4) (SPAdes) | ecosystem: Environmental > Aquatic > Marine > Unclassified | place...
AGGTGGGCCACCATGTGGTTGACCCCGACGAGCGGCACGTCGAACCGCTGGGCGACCGCGCGGGCCGCCGTCCCGACGATCCGCAGGCACGGGCCGAGTCCCGGGCCGCGGGAGAACGCCACGGCGTCGATCGGCGCCTCGTCGGGGTCGCGATCCGCGTCGTCGGCCGCGCGCTCGCGAGCGGTCCCGATGGCCGTCTCGACGACGCTCGGGACGGCCTCGCTCATGTGCTCGGCGGCCTCGCGGGGGTGGATGCCGCCGCTCTCCGGTTGGTAGGGGTCGCTCTCGATGGTCACCTCGTCGCGCTCGACCTCGTAGACGGCGGCGCTGGCCGCCCACGCGGTCCCCTCGATGCCCAGCACTCGCCGGATGTCGTCGGGCGCGTCGGCCGGTGACGAGGACGAAACCATTCGCTTGCTATCGCGTCTGCCGGCCAGCGAAAAGACCACTTCGGTCTGGGCCGACCGCATCGACCCGTCCGGGACGACCCGTGGCTACTGGCTCGTGTACCCGCCGTCGACCGTCATCGCCTCGCCGGTGACGAACGACGCGTCCTCCGAGCAGAGCCAGACGGCGGCGTCGCCGATCTCCTCGGGTTCGCCGAGCCGTCCGACCGGCGTCGCGGCGACGGCCTGATCCATCGATTCGGGATCGTCCTCGCGCGCCTGGGCGACCATCGGCGTGTCGATGACGCCCGGACACACCGCGTTGACGCGGACGCCCTCCCCGCTGTACTCCAGCGCCGCGGTCTTGGTCAGTCCGATCACGCCGAACTTGCTGGCGGCGTAGGGGCTGATCTCCGGGAACCCGACCTGTCCGGCGATCGAGGACGTGTTGACGATCGCCCCGCCGCCGTCTTCGAGCATGACGGGGATCTCCGCGCGCATCCCGAGGAACACGCCCTTCAGGTTCACGCCGATCACTCGCTCGAAGTTGTCGACCGACTGGTCGCTCGTCGCTTCGCTCTCGCCCTCGATGCCGGCGTTGTTGAACGCGAAGTCCAGCCCGCCGTAGGTGTCGACGGCCGCGTCGACCATCGCACCGGCGTCGGCGGGGTCGCTCACGTCCGTCTCGACGAACGTCGCCTCGCCGCCCGCGTCCTCGATGTCCGCGACGGTTGCCTCCCCCTCTTCGACTTTCACGTCGGCGACGACCACCGACGCGCCTTCCGCGGCGAAGCGTTTCGCCGCGGCCTCGCCGATCCCGCCGCTCGCACCCGTTACGATCGCTGTCTTACCGCCGAAGTTTGCCATTGGTTGTCTCCCCGTTCGGTCTTCGAGCGGCAGTGATATGAATGTGTCACTCGAGTCGAAGAAGTGGCGGTGGCTACCGCCCGCTGGTCGCGGAACGTCGACGACCCGTCACTTCCGACCGGAGTCGGTCGGTCGCCAGCCCGCGAGGCTCACGACGATGCCGACCAGCGCGACCTGGGCGGCGAGCGCCGCGGCGACCGCGGTCGCCAGGCCGACCCGGGCCCAGCGACCGACCGTCCACGTAGGGTCACCGCTCGCCAGGGTTTCGAGGACGACGGGAAAGCACTGGTCGTAGCCGACGAGAGCGCCCAGCGGAAACAGGAGGATCCCGACGGCGACGAGCAGCGCCCGAACCGGCCCGGAGAGGCGGTTCGCCGGGCCGCCACCGCTCGCCCAGCAGCGCGCCGCGGGCACGATAGGCGACCGTCTCGACGCCCAGGACGACCCCGACGGCGCCGGCGACCTGTGCCTGCACGAGGATCACGTCCCAGGGGGCGGTGACGAGGAGTTCGACGTTCTCGGCCGCGTTCAGGTTCTCGCGGAGCGCGGGCCAGAAGGCGGTCCGGAGCGCGTGCCACGTCGATACGGCTCCGACCAGAAACGCGGCGACGCCGGCGAGCGCCGTCACGGGGTCGCGCGCCTCGTCAAAGACGGCGCGAGCCGTCGAACGGCCGCTCACCGCCGGCCGCTGTGCGGGTGAGTCAGTCATTTGAACTGAACGACCGTCGTCTCACGTATCAATCTCCCGTCGGGCGTCGACCGGTGAGTCAGTAGTGATCGACGAGCCGACGGCTCCGGGACGAGCGAACCGAGCGCTCCGAAGCGGCGAAAAACGGCGGAAAAGGTGGGCCCTACTCCCACTCGGTGTAGCCGCACTTCCCGCAGTGCTTGCGGTTGCCGTGGTCGGCGAGGAAGGTGTCGCCGCAGCGGGGGCACTGCTCGCGGTCGGTGGTGCCGTCTTCGTCGTAGAACTCGTGGCGCGGCATCTACGCCTCCTCGGCCTCTTCGGCCTCGCCGTCGGCGACGATCTTGTTCCGTTCGAGCATGTGGTCCTGCTCGACGTCGCGGGCGTACTCGGCGTCGTCGTAGACCTTCGCGTAGCCGACGGTCTTGCGCATGCCGAACTTGGTGTCGAGCTCGTGGACGACGACCTCCTCGGCGTCCTTGTTGAGCTTGGCCGCGAGGGAGTCGCGCACGGAGAGCCGCGAGGGCGTCGCCTCGTCGTGGGTCATCTCGAAGCGCACGTCCGTCCGATGCAACATCGGGTTCTCGTCTTCCTCGATGATGTCGATGTCCATGGTTCGTTGCCCAATACTCCCCCCGAAGCGCGTAAAAGGATTTCGAACCCGCCAGTAGCGGTCGCGCCCGCCGCGGGCCCGAACGCGACCACTCGCGAGCCGACCGGTTCGCCGCGGCGGTCCGGCCGCTCGGTATCAGGATTCGAAATGCCCGCGGTAGACCTATAGTTCGTCCGCCGAAAACGCTCTCAATGACGACCGATGGCGATTCACTCGCGCGGGTGACGACCGGTGTCCCGGGTCTCGACGAAGTGCTGGAGGGCGGGCTGATCGACGGACGGAGCTACCTCGTCCGAGGACAGCCCGGCTCGGGCAAGACCGTCCTCGGGCTGCACTTCGTGACCGCGGGCGCGGCGTCCGGCGAGCGGACCCTGTTTATCAACCTCGAAGAGGACGAGGCGGACGTGCGCGCCAACGCCGCGTCGCTGGGGTTCTCGCTCGACGGCGTGGACGTGCTCGATCTCTCCCCGTCGTCGGAGTTCTTCGCCGAAGACCAGTCCTACAGCGTCTTCGGCGCGGACGAGGTCGAGGGCGACGACCTCACCGAGCAGATCGCCGAGCGGGTCGCCGAGCGCGACCCCGATCGGGTGTTCGTCGACCCCGTCACGCAGTTTCGCTACCTGACCGGCGACGCCTACCAGTTCCGCAAGCAGATCATCTCCTTCACCCGGTTTCTCGAAGAACACGACGCGACGGTGCTGTTCACCTCCCAGCGGACCCCCGACTCCCCGGACGACGACCTGCAGTTCATGAGCGACGGCATCGTCGAACTGGCCTACGAGAACGACCGCCGGCGGCTGACGGTCCCGAAGTTCCGCGGGTCGGACAAGCGGGCCGGTCCCCACGGGATGGCCATCCGCGGCGACGGTATCCACGTGTATCCCCAGCTGGTCCCGTCGGCCCACGGCGTCGGCTTCGACACCGAACCCATCCCCTCGGGCATCCCCGCGTTCGACGAGCTGCTCGGCGGGGGCATCGAGCGCGGGACGATCACCGTCGTCAGCGGCCCCACGGGCGTGGGCAAGACGACCACGGGGACGCAGTTCCTCCGCGAGGCGGCCGACCGCGGCGAGCGCTCGGCGGTCTTCCTGCTGGAGGAGTCGGTCGACACCTTCGAACACCGCTCGGAGGCCGTCGGCATGCCGATGTCGTCGCTGCGCGAGGAGCGCCGCCTGACCGTCGAGGCGGTCGAACCGCTGACGACCTCGCCCCAGGAGTTCGCCCAGCGGGTCCGCCGCGAGGTTGAGGAGCACGACACGCGCGTCGTCATGATCGACGGCGCCCGCGGCTACAAGCTCTCGATGCAGGGCGCGGACGACGATCTGGTCCGGGAGCTCCACGCGCTGGGGCGGTACCTGAAGAACATGGGCGTCACGGTGATCCTGGTCGACGAGATCGACACCGTCACCGGCGAGTTCCAGGCGACCAACTCCGGTATCAGTTACCTCGCCGACAACGTGGTCTTCCTCTCGTACCTGGAGATGGAGGGGGAACTCCGGAAGGTCGCCGGCGTCCTGAAAAAGCGCGTCGGCGACTTCGAACGCACCCTCCGGGAGTTCCGGATCACCGACGAGGGGATCGCCGTCGGCGACCCGCTGACCGACCTGCGGGGCGTCCTCCGTGGTGCGCCGGAGTTCGTCGACGCGGAGGAGTGACGGTGTCGACCACCGACGGGCCGCCCGACCGCGTCCGCGTGCTCGTGGCCCACGACCGAAACCAGGAGCTGCTCGCCGAGTGGCTCGGCGACACCTACGAGGTCGTGAGCGGGCTCGACGACGAGGGAACCGCCGGGGGCGGCGAGGGGCCGTTCGCCGCCACGGACCTCTGTCTGGTCGACCCGGAGGGGTTCGCCGCCAACCGCGAGCGGCTGCGGACGTGGAAGGACCGCGCCGACCCGGTGTTCGCGCCGGTCGTGCTGGTGACCGAGGAGCCGCTGAGCGAGGGGCTCGACCCCGAGAGCTGGGAGAGCATCGACGGGCTGTACGTCGTCGACGACGTGGTCCAGATCCCCGTCGAGAAGGCCGTCCTCTTCCGGCGGCTGGAGAACCTCCTCTCGCGGCGGTCGCTGTCGACGGATCTCGCCCGCTCGTACGAACGCGCCGAGGAGCGGTTCGCCTCGCTGTTCCACGCGACGCCCGACCCGGCGCTGGTGCTCTCGGAGGGCCACGTCATCTACGTCAACGACGCCTTCTGCGAGGAGTTCGGCGTCGAGCGCGACGATATCCACTGGCGACACATCGCCGAACTCGACGCGCTGCCGTCGGCGACCAGAGACCGGATCGAGGCACAGATCGAGCGAGTCCTCGCCGCCGAGGCCGGATCCGACGCCGCCCGGGGGACCGGCGACGACGCCGCGTCGCCCGAGGACCTCCGTGAGTCGGCGGTCGACGACGGCACCGGCGCCTCGGTCGCGGCCGGCACGGACCCGGTCCCCGACGACGCGGTGACCGACGAAGCGCTCGACGAACGAACGGAGACGGTCGTCGTCGAGCGACCGGACGGGGAGCAGCGCTACGTCGAGACGAACGTCAAGCCGATGATCCTCGACGACCGGCGCAACGTCGCGGTGGTGATGCGGGACGTGACCGAGCGCCGGCGGCGCAAGCGCGAACTCGAACGGAAGAACGAACGGCTGGAGCAGTTCGCGAGCCTCGTCAGCCACGACCTCCGCAACCCGATCCAGGTGCTCGACGGGCGACTGAGCCATCTCGAGGAGAGCGCCGTCGACGACGGCGGGTTGGCCGACGGGGAGTCGCTCGCCGACCAGGTCGAGCCGATGCGGCGGTCGGTCGACCGCATGTCGGACCTCGTTGACGACATGCTCACGCTCGCGCGCGAGGGCACGGCCGTCGACGAGACCGAAGTCGTCGACCTCGCCGCCGTCGCCGAGGAGGCGTGGACGACGACCGACGCGCCGGCCGCGACGCTCGCCGTCGACGGCGACCTCGCGCTCGCGGCCGACCCCTCGCGGCTCCGACAGCTGTTCGAGAATTGCTTCCGGAACGCGGTGGATCACGGCCCGTCGGACGTGACCGTCCGCGTCGGCGACCTGCCCGATCGGACCGGGTTCTGTATCTCGGACGACGGCCCCGGCATCCCCGAGTCCCAGCGCGACGAGGTATTCGAGTTAGGCCACACGACGAGCGACGACGGGACCGGTCTCGGCCTCGGTATCGTCTCGGAGATCGTCGACGCCCACGGCTGGTCGCTCGCGGTGACCGAGAGCGAGGGCGGCGGCGCCCGGTTCGAGATCGTGACAGAGTGAGGGGGCGCCCTCTCCGAAAACCGGACCGCTACGTGTGCATCTCGCCGAGTTCGGCCAGCAGATGCGAGACGTGGATGCGGTCGCTCGTGCCCTCGTGCAGGTCCACGTCGATCTCGCCGGCCAGCCGGTGGACCCGCGCCAGATCGGCCCCGGAGTACCGCGAGCGGGCGACGGTCAACACGTCCTCCAGCACCTCCTCGCCGCTGTGGCCCTCGTCGACGAGCAGGTCGTCCAGCGTCTTGCGGGCGTCGGTGAACTCGCCGGCCTCGGCGGCGGTGACCATCTCCTGGACGCGCTCGTCGGCGCCCAGCGACCCCAGCACCTCGTAGGCGGTGTTCATCGTGATCTCCCCCTCCTGCTCGTGGGTGGTCTGGGCGGCGAGGATCGCCTCCCGGAGGTCGCCGTCGGCGTAGCCCGCGACGTATTCGATCCCCTCGTCGTCGTAGTCGGCGCCCTCGGCCTCGACGATGCCCTCCAGCACGGCGACGGTCTCGTCGTGGGTCGGCTTGCGGACGGCGACGGGGAAACACCGCGAGCGGATCGGCGGGATCAGGGCGGAGGGCTGGCGGGTCGCGATGACGAACTGGGTGGCCTCGTAGTACTGCTCCATCACCCGGCGCAGCGCCTGCTGGAAGTCCTCGCGCACGCCCTCGGCGTTGTCCAGCAGGATCGTCTTGTACGACCCCGAGACCGGCTGATAGCTCGCCGACTCCTTGAGGACGTGGTTGATCAGGTCCGCCTTCGAGGACTCGCGCCGTCGCTTGCTGTCGATGAACCGCGAGAAGCGGTCGTCCTCGCTGACCTCCTTTTTCGTCATGTCGAAGAAGTCGGCGACGTTGATCTCCACCAGATCCGCCTCGGGATTCTCGTGGAGTTCGTCGGCCAGCGCACGGACCGCGGCGGTCTTGCCGGCGCCTTTCGGCCCGTGGACGAGCAGGTTCATCGGCTCGGAGACGACGCTCTGGAGGTGTTCGCGGACGTTCGGCTGGGGCAGGTCGTCGAGCGCCGGGGCGTGCGTCTCGGTCCACAGCGGGCCCTCGACCGCCGCAGTCCCGTCGTCGCCGTCCTCGTCGGCCATTGCCCGCCGGTAGGTCACCCCGGCGTATCAATCCATCTCTCTCGGGCCGCTAGCGCGGCGGGGCGCTCGCGGTACCGACGGCCACCGCGGCGGCGATCCGAGAGCGGCGTGGGACCGTTCGTCCCGCGAGCCGCGTCGCCGTCAGCGGTCCCGGGTCCCGACGAGCACCGCGTCGCCGTCGAAAGGTGGTGCCGCGATATCGAGGTCATCGGCCTCGGTCGCGTCCGCATTTGCGGTCTCACCGGTCGCCGGGTCGCGCCACTCCCACGCCGAGACCGGCGGGGCGTCCTGTAGCGTCACCGCTCGCCCGTCGCGCAGGTAGACCAGTACCGCCTCCGGCGTGACCGCGGTCGCCTCGCCCGTCGCGCTCTCCGCCAGCAGGTCGGGACGCGGCGAGAGCGACTCGACGGCCGACTCGCTCACGGTCTCGGCCACCCGTGCGTAATCGTCGGCGCTCGGCAGTTCCACCGCCTCGTCCCAGGGTTTCGGGTCTCCCCAGAGACCCGCGGACCCGAACGTGTCTCCGGCGCGGTGCCACGGCCAGACGCCCAGCGCACCGTACGTGAGCCCGGCGTTCGCGCCCGCGAGGACGCTCACCCACCCGGCGGCGCGGACCGTCTCGCGGTCGAACACCTCGTCGCTCTCGAGTGCCTGCATGTCGGCGTAGCAGGGCTCGCCGTTGAGAACCGGTCGCGCCGGGTGGAGCGCGCGGTTCGCGCGGGCCTGGCGCTCGGGCACGGCGAGATCGTGGGTGTGACCCGACTGGTACATGTGGAAGTCGAGCCACGCCTCGTCGTTGACGAGCGCGGGCGTGTTCTGCCCACCGGGCTGGTGCGCCGTCCGCAGCGGGTACTGGCAGGCGTCGCCGAGCGCCTCGGCGGCCGCGCGGTAGATCGCCACCGAGGATTCGTCGAACCCGGAGTCGCCCGAGACCAGCCACGCAGCCCCGTACGCGCCGTAGCGCGCGCCGAGATAGCGGCCGAGCGTCCGCGCCTGTTCGGGCGAGTGCTCGTGGCGCAGCCCGGAGGGGACGCCCCAGTCGAGGTTCTCGCCGGCGTACTCGAACCAGAGCGCGACCAGCGCCGGGACGACGCCGCGCTCGTGGGCCATCGACACGAGCTCGTCGAGGTGGCGGAAGTAGTCGTGGTTCGGGCGCGAGAGGTCCCACTCCTCGAAGGGGAGTCGGTCGTGCGGTCGCGACCCGTCGTGTTGCCGGAGCGCGTTCACCTGGACGACGTTGTACCCCTGTTCGACGCGGGCGTCCAGATACCGCTCCCACTCCTCGACGGTGGCGCGCGTGCTCGCGGTCCAGGCCGTGTCCGCGAGCCAGAAGAACGGCTCGCCGTCGGCGTGAACGAGCGCGCGCTCGCCGGCTCGAAGATAGCCGTGTTCGTGGAGCGCCGACCCGGAATCACCCGCATCCGCGACGAAACTGCCGGTCTCTCGGAGTCCCGGGTCGTCGGACAGGCTCTCCCAGGTCCAGGCGCCCGTCTCCGAGGGCGCGAACCGGACGCGGAAGACGTCATCACCGTCCCAGAACCCCGGCACGGTCGCAGTCGTGCCCGATTCGTGTTCGAACCGCACGTCGAGGAGCTCCTGTCCGTACGGGTCGTCAGGCGGTTCGGCGGCCTCGAAGGAAAGTTCGACCGGATCCCACGCGGTGGCCATACACCGGTTGTGGACACTCGGCGCATATAGCCCGCGAAGACAGCAGTTCTCACCGGGATCGCCCGCACGCGCTCGTGGTCCCGCTCGCAGGCCGACCCGAACGCCCACCTACCGCCCGGAGTGCGGATCGAACAGCTCGTCGAACACCTTCCGCTGGGCGGCGCGGAGGTGCTGGTGGTAGGTGGGCCGGGAGATGTCCATCGAGCCGGCCAGGTCGTCGCCGTCGACGTCGCGGGGCCACTCGAAGAAGCCGCCGAGGTACGCCGTCCGGATCGCGGTCTCCTGGCGGTCGGTGAAGCGGTCGGTGACGGCCTCCCGGAACTCCTGGCGGGTGCGGACGGGCCGCTCGTGTTCGTGGTAGCCCACGAGGTCGGTGCCGCGGTAGCGGTCGGAGACGAGTTCGAACACCTCGCGGGCCTCGGCCTCGTAGGGGAGTTCGATCGTGTAGCGGACGAGTCCGCCCTCGGCGGCGACCGACCGGGTGACAGCGCCGTGATCGGCCAGTAGCTCGACGAGCGAGTCGTCGACGACCGCCTCGAACAGCACGTCTCCGTCGTGGTCGGCGATGACGTTCGCCGCCGCGACGCCGTCGTCCCCGTCGAGTACCGACTCGATCTCTTCTGCGTCGGCGCCGCTGGCGGCCACGTACAGCCGGACGCTCCCGTCGGACTCGTGGACCGACCCCGTGAGTTCGTAGGTCGCGTCCGTCTGAGCCGACAGGCGGTTGAACAGCAGGTCGTCGTCGCGGACGGTGAACTCCAGTTCGACGACCCGGTCGGTCGAGAGGATGCGGCCGCTCTCGATGGCGTTGACGGCGTTGGCGACCGCTCGGCCCAGCGCGTCGAGGACGACCTGCTCGCGGTCGGCGAAGGCGTCCGGCGCCGGGGCGTAGACGCAGAGGACGCCGTAGCTGGCGTCTTTGTACGTGAGCGGGACGGCGATCATCGACCCCAGACCAGCCTCGCGCGCGGTCGCGTGGACGCTGTCGTCGGGCGCCTCGGCGAGGTCGCCGACGATGTGAATGGTCTCGTCGTCGAGCGCGAGCGCGGCGGGGTCGGCGGCGTCGCGGGCGGCCGACCGGTCCAGCGAGAGGTCCGCGACGGCGTCGGCGAGCGCGGGCACGTCGCCGTCCCAGACGGTGGCCTCCAGGCGGTCGGCGGCGAGGTCCGGTTGACCGATCCAGGCGAAGGCGTAGGGATCGGTGGCGACGAGCTGCTCGACGACGCCGGCCTCCAGTTCCTCCCGGGTGCCCGCCTGGACGAGCACTTCGACGGTGTTCTCGATGAGGCCGTTGATCCGGTCGACGAGCGTGTCGACCCGCTCGCGGGCCTCGCGGACCTCCTGTTCGCGCTTGGCGCGGTTGGCCGCGGCGGCGGCGCTGGTCGCCAGCAGTTGCGCGGCCTGGCGGTCGGTGTCCGAGAAGGCGTCGACCGACTCCGCGCCGATGCTGATGGTGCCGTGGACCCCCATCGGGATGTGCAGCGCCGAGCGGACGACGTCGTGGGGACGGTCGTCGTCGACGGTCGCGGTGTCTCCGACGACGACCATCTCCCCGTCGACGAACGCCCGGCCGGGGCCGCCCTCGTCCACGTCGTAGGTGGGGGTCACGACGCCGCGTTCGGCGACCGCATCGGTGGTCCCCGCGGGTTCGAGGCGGTCGCTCTCGCGGACGAACAGCCTGACCGTGGTCAGCTCGAAGCCGAGCACGTCCGCGACGGCCCGGGCGGCCATCTCGGCGACCTCCTCGCGGTCCCGCGCCTGCATCAGCGACCGCGAGGAGGTGACCAGCTCCGAGAGCATCTCCCGGTGGGCCTTCTGTTCGGTGATGTCGCGGACGACGCCGACGACCCCTCTGACCGAATCGGACCCGGTCAGCGCCGTCAGGCTGTCCTCGCAGGGGACCGGCGGG
>Ga0207732_100560_pt1 | contig 10299 bp, 5 predicted proteins | sample A23P1SouthBayCA_FD_187733 | JGI IMG/M metagenome (GOLD analysis project Ga0207732, IMG submission 187733) | Aerobic enrichment media microbial communities from Eden Landing Ponds, California, USA - A23 P3 (4) (SPAdes) | ecosystem: Environmental > Aquatic > Marine > Unclassified | place...
ACGAGGGAATGGTCGGCGAAGACCGCGGCGATCCGGGGCGGACGCCCTACCCGCCGTACTGACTCATCGGCCGGTGAAACGCGGGTGGTCGCTCACGTGTCTCGGGAGATAGCGTCGCTTCCGGGGGAGCCCCTCGGTCTCCTCGCGGACACGCTCGCGCAGTTGCTCGGGCGTCAGTTCGACCTCCGTGTCGGCGGCGCGGACGTTCACGTCGAGCCGCCCGCTACCGACCTCCCGGTCGCCGACGACCGCGTAGTAGGGCACCCAGTCGGTCTCCGCGCGGGCGATGCGCTTGCCGACCGTCTCCGAGCGGTCGTCGACGTCGGCGCGGATACCCGCCGAATCGAGGTCCTCGACCAGGTCGTCGCAGTGCTCGACGTGTTCCTCGCCGACCGGGACGAACCGGACCTGCGTCGGCGAGAGCCAGGTGGGCAGTCGCGGGGCGTCCATCGTCGCCGCCGCCTCCAGCAGGGCGGCGACGACCCGCTCGATCCCGCCCGACGGCGAGTAGTGGAGGATCGGCGGGTAGTGGCTCCCCGCGGCGTCCGTGTAGGTGATGTCGAATCGCTCGGCGCTCTCGACGTCGATCTGGACCGTCGGGTTCTCGATCGGCCGTCCCAGCCCGTCGATCGCGGCGAAGTCGATCTTCGCCGACCAGTAGTGGTGCCGTTCGGGGACGACCTCGACCAGTGACGGCGTTCCGAGTTCCGCGACGACCTCGGCGACCCACGCCTCGTTGTCGTCGTAGAACTCGCGGGTCACCCGCAGAGCCGGCTGGTACTCCAGCCCGAGGTCGTCGCTCGTTCGCAGCGAGAGCTTCGCCTGACGGAGTAGTTCCCGGCGAGCGCCGTCCATATCGGCGGTCGCCGTGTGCATGTCCGGCATCGTGAACGAGCGCAGTCGCTTGAGCCCCGTCACCTCCCCCTTCTGTTCGCGGCGGAAGGAGTAGGTCGACAGCTCGTAGATCCGGAGCGGGAGGTCGCTCTCGGCGATGTGCATGTCCCGCATGATGGAGAACTGGCCGAAACAGGCGGCGAACCGGAGCATCATCCGACGGTCGCCGGACTCGAAGCGGTACTGGCGCTCCCCGAACTTGCCGGCGTGTTCGTCGATCGCCCGAGCGCCCAGGTCGTACATGACCGGGGTCTCGACGGGCATCCCGCCGTAGTCGACCACGAGGTCGTTGACGTACTCGATCAGCGAGTCCCGGACCAGCTTCCCGCGGGGGTACCACCGCAGGTTCCCCACGTCCGAGAGCTCGTCGTAGCCCGCCAGCGACTTCTCCTGCATGAGGTCGACGTGTGGCGGCTCCTCGCCGGGCGAGGCCGTCACGTCCTCGACCTCGCTCTCGACGAACGCCCGCATCCCCTCGCTCACCTCGGATTTGGCCGCGACGGGGTCCTCGGTGGTTCCGTCGGGGCGCATCAGCAGCCACTCGCTGGGTTCGCGGTCCGTGTCCTCCCCCTCCTCCCCGTTCGCGCTCGCGTCGTCGCGGTGAGCGGAGACGTGGCGCGACAGCTCCGAGAGCGGGTGGCCCTTGCAGGCGACCTCGAAGGACTTGTACCAGCCAAAGGGCGCTCGCAGCACCTCGTACCCCTCGCCTTCGAGTTCCGACTCGAGGTCCCGCATGACGGACTTTGCGGCGTCGGGGTCCGCCAGGTCCTCGCTGAGGTGGGCGTAGGGGTACAGCACCACTCGGTTCGTGTTGAGCTGGCCCGTCACGTCCCGGAGTTCGTCGGTCGCGTTCGCCACGACGCCGTCGAGGTCCGCTTCGTCGTCGGACTCGACGCTGATAAAGGCCGTCACGCACTCCTCCATGCGCCCCTCCATCGGGACGCCCTCGGTCTCGGCGAGGTCGTCGGGCCCGGCCTCCTCGCGGGCCTCGAACTCCAGGTGGTCCGAGTGGATGAACAGGAGTCGCATACCGAACGGTCGCCGCGGGGAGCAAAAAGCGTGCTGGCGGGATCGTCTCGGGCCGCTCGCGGCCGCCCGACCGCGGCCGGGAGCGGCGACGGTCACCCAACTTTATGCCCGGCGGCGAGAGTCGAGGGACATGGTCCTCGGGCTGTCGACGGGTGCGCTGGTCGTCTTCGCGCTGATCGCGGTCGCGCTCGGGCTGTTCGTCTCCGAGTGGCTCCCGCCGGACATCACCGCGATCGGCGTCCTCGTCTCCCTCGCCGTTCTCGAACCGTACACTGGCGTGACGGCCACCGAGGCCCTCCAGGGGTTCGCCAGCCGCGCCACCGTGACGATCATGGCGATGTACGTCCTCAGCGCCGGCATCGAGGAGACCGGCGTCGTCGACTACCTCGGCGCCGTCCTCGCGGAGGTGACCGGGGGCGACGAGACGCGACTGCTCGGCGCGACCGTCGGCGTGACCGGCCTCTCGGCGGGCGTCGTCAACAACACGCCCGTCGTCGCGGTGTTCATCCCGATGATCACCGGCCTGTCGGAGAAGGCGGGCGTCTCGCCGTCGAAGCTGTTGATGCCGCTGTCGTTCGCCGCGATGCTCGGCGGGACGCTCACGCTGGTCGGCACCTCCACGACGCTCCTGGCGAGCGATTTCTCGCGGGATCTCCTGAACCACCCGCTGTCGATGTTCGAGATCACGCCCGTCGGCGCCCTCGTCCTCGCGGTCGGGCTCGCGTACCTGCTGACCGTCGGGCGGTGGCTCGTCCCCGAACGGATCCCCGCCGGCGCCGACTTCACCGACGAGTTCGACCTCGACAGCCACCTCAGCGTCCTCGTCGTCCGCGACGACTCGCCGCTGATCGGCCGGACCGTCACCGACGCGCTCGACGACGGCGGGACGCCGAACGCGGACCCGCTCGCCGACGAGCCGCCGGCCCGACCAGAGTCCGACGACCACGGGACGCCCGACGCGCCCGACCCTGCGGCGGCAGAAGCGAACGGCGGACCCACGGAGGCGAGCGCCGTCGCTGACGCGGCTGACGGGGGCGGCACCGGACCGGCCGCCGTCGAGTCGATCGGCGAACCCGACCACGGCGACGACGTGGACGTGCTCCAGATCGAGCGCGACGACGACGCCTTCGTGGCGAGCGCGACCGACCGCGAACTCCGCGCCGGCGACCGGCTCACCGTCCGCGGGAGTCTCCAGGCGGTCAACCGCTTCGCCGAGCGCCACGGACTCGCCCAGCGCTCGCGGGAAGCCGTCACCGAGGAGCGACTCGCCCTCGCCCCCCACGACGCGACGCTCGTCGAGGCCGTCGTCCACCCCGAGTCGCGGATCGACGGCCGGGTCGTCGGCGACCTGCAACTGCGCGAGCGGTTCGACACGACCGTCCTCGCGGTCCGCCGCGGCGACGACCTCCTCCGGGAGGGACTCGACGACGTGACCCTCCAGCGCGGCGACGCGCTCCTCCTCCAGACCGACGCCGCCACCGTCGACTACTTCGAGGAGGCCGACTACGTCGTCGTCACCGAACGCGTCGTCGACGACGGGGAGGACACCGACGGATCGGCGGCGCACGACCCGGAGACCGGACCGGCGGGCACCGAACCGACCGGACCGGGCCTGGGCGCCGACGCCGCGGTCGCCATCGGCATCCTCGCGACGGTCATCACGCTGGCGGCGACCGGCCTGGTCCCGATCACCATCGGCGCGCTCGGCGGCGTGGTCGCGCTCGTCGCGACCGGGACGCTCACCGGGTCGCAGGTGTACGACGCCGTCAACTGGAGCGTCGTGTTCCTGCTCGCCGGCCTCCTGCCGCTCGGCGTCGCCATGCAGGCGACCGGCGGCGCGAGCGCGCTGGCCGCCGGCCTCGTCGCGGTCGGCGAGACCGTCCCGCCGCTCGCGCTGCTCGCGGCCCTGTACCTGCTCACCGCCGTCGTCGCCGCGATCATCACCCCGGTCGCGACCGTCGTCCTGTTGATCCCCGTCGCCGTGACGACCGCCGAACGGCTCGGCCTCGACGGCTTCCCGTTCCTGCTCGTCGTCACGTTCGCCGCCGCCAACGCCTTCGTCACGCCCATCGGCTATCAGACGAACCTGATGGTGTACGGCCCCGGCGGCTACAAGTTCACCGATTACGCGCGCGTCGGCGCGCCGCTCCAGTTGCTACTCACCGTCGTGACGACGCTCGCGATCGCGACGATGTGGCCGCCCTGAAACCGGCCGAGAAGGCTGCGAGGACCGACCCGGGGACGGACCGCGCCTACTGCTCGTCTTCCTTGAGCTCTTCCAGCTCCGCCTCGACCTCCGAGTCGTCGACGGACGCGTCGTCCCCACCGGTATCCACGTCGGCCGCGTCCACGTCGGTGTCGACGTCCATGTCGACCTCGGCGTCGTCGCTCGCGGTGTCGGTGGATCCGTTCCCGCCGCTCGACCCGCTCGCGCTCTCGCTCTCCTCGGTCGTCTCGGTCGTCCCCTTGCCCATCTCGCCTTTGAGCGTGTCGAGTTCCGCGTCGACGGAGCTGTCGGTGCTGAGCTGTTCGAGTTCGCGGTCGATCGAGTCCTTGTCCGAGAGCACGTCGTCGAACGCGCCGGACTCCTGCAGTTCGTCCATCGCCTGCGAACGGGCCTCCATGTCCTCGGTGCGCTCCTCGGCGCGCTCGATGGCCCGGCCGACGTCCTCGAACTCGTCGCCGGCGCCGGTCATCGCCTCCGAGACCTTGGTGCTGGCCTCGGCCGCCTCGTAGCGGGCCTTCATCGTCTCCTTCTTGGTGCGGAACTCCTCGATGCGGCTCTGGAGGGTGTTCTTCTGCTCGACGAGCCGGTCCTGCTGGTTCTGGAGTTCCGCGATCTGGCTCTCCAGGCCCTCGATCTGGCTCATCTTCTGCTTTTTCTTCTCCAGGGCCTTGCGCGCCAGGTCGTCGCGGTCCTGCTGGACGGCCTCGCGGGCCTGCTCGTTGTGCTTCTCGACGTTCTCCTCGAGGCGGCGCTTCTGGATCTCCAGCCGTTTCTTCTGGGTGGTCAGGTCGGCGATGCCCTGTTTCACGTCCTGTAGCTGGTCGCGCAGTTGCTCGTAGGAGTAGTCGAGCGTCTCGGAGGGGTCTTCCGCCCGGTTGAGGACCGCGTTGATCTTCGACCGGACGACGTACGAGGCGCGCGAGATGATTCCCATACCCCCCGCTTTGTGCCCGAGCCTTTAATTGTTTTTCAGCCACACAGCGGCTCGCTTCGGGCTTCGACGCCCGGGCCGAACCGACCGCAGCCCCCGGCTGCTCCGCGAGCGAGACCGCCGACCGCGTCGACTGTTACCGGAACTGAAATTCAGCCCCAGACGGAACGAAGGCTCTCAAGCGCGATACTCGCGTCCCAACCGTTATTGCCGAGAACCGGTTGGAAGGGATCATGAGTGCGGTGTCGCGGGACGGAATTCGGGTCCTCCACGTCGACGACGACCCGGACGTGTCCGAGTTGACCGCCACGTTCCTGAAACGGGCCGACGAGCGGTTCGACGTCGAGACGGTCGCCGACGCCACGGAGGGGCTCGACAGGCTCGACGGCCGGACGTTCGACTGCGTCGTCTCCGACTACGAGATGCCGGGGCTCGACGGGATCGAGTTCCTCGAACGGGTGCGAGAGCGCCGTCCGGAGCTCCCCTTCGTCCTCTTCACCGGGAAAGGGTCCGAAACGGTCGCGAGCGAGGCCATCTCGGCCGGCGTGACCGACTACCTCCAGAAGGAGACCGGCACCGACCAGTACACCGTCCTGGCGAACCGGATCGCGAACGCGGTCGAACACGCCCGCTCGCGCCGACGGGTCGAACAGAGCGAGCGCCGCCTCCGGACGATCGCCGACTCGCTGCCCCACCTCGTCTACGTGGTCGACGAGACGGGTACCTACCGGCTGGTCAACCGTGCGCTGGCGGAGTTCCACGGCACCACCGTCGAAGCGATCGAAGGCTCGACCATCGACGAGGTGCTGAGCGACCGCGCGGCCGCGCAGTTCCGGCAGGACTTCCGGTCGGTCATCGCGACCGGGGAACCGAAACGGCTCTCGGGGATCGAAGTGACCGACAGCGAGGGGCGGACCCACGTCTTCGAACCGCAGATCTACCCCCACGATATCGGCGACACCGGCGAGCGCGGGGTGCTCGGAGTGACCCGGGACGTGACCGAGCGCGAGGGCCGCGAGCGGAAGATCGAGCGGCTCCAGCACCGGACGAAGGCGCTGATGCACACCGAGACGCGCGAGGAGACCGCGCGGGTGGCGACCGAGGCCGCCGACGCCGTCCTCGAAGCCTCGCTGAGCGGCGTCTTCCTGCTCGACGAGGCGGGCGAGCGGCTCGAACCGACCGCGGTCGTCGACGCGGTCCGCGAGGCGTTCGACGAGGTACCGGAGTACCCGCGGGACGCTCCCGAGGGGTCGCGGGCCGCGCTGGTCTGGGAGGTCTTCGAGTCGGGCGAGCCGGTCCGCGTCGACGACGTTCCCGAGGACGACCGAGTCGACGAACCGACCCCTTCGCGGAGCGTGATCTTCTATCCGATGGGCGACCACGGCGTGTTCGTCGTCTCCGCCGAGCGGACTCACGCCTTCTCGGGGACCGACGAAGTGCTCGTCGAGATCCTCGCGACGACGCTGGAAGCCGCCCTCGATCGCACCGAGCGCCGCGCGGCGCTTCGCCGCCAGCGCGACGAACTCGAACGGAAGAACGAGCGCCTGGAAGAGTTCACGAGCGTCGTCAGCCACGACCTCCGAAACCCGCTGACGGTGCTGAACGGCGCGATCGAGGCCGCCGAGGAGACCGGCGACGCCGACCAGTTCGAGCGCTGTCGGGACGCCGTCGACCGGATGGACGCGATGATCGAGAACCTCCTCTCGCTGTCCCGGCAGGGCGAATCGATCGCCGAGCCGGAACCGGTCGACCTCGCGCGGGCGGCCAGCCGCGCCTGGGGGAGCGTCGAGACCGACGCCGAGCGACTCGATATCGAGACCGACCTGACGGTCCGGGCCGACCCCGAGCGGCTGGCGCGACTGCTGGAGAACCTGTTCCGAAATTCGGTCGAGCACGGCTCCGCAGCCCGCGTGGGAGTCGACGGGCCGGTAAAGAGCGACCTCGTCGTCCGCGTCGGCGACTGCGACGGCGGGTTCTACGTCGCCGACGACGGGCCGGGGATCCCCGAGGACGTGCGCGGCGACGTGTTCGACTCGAGGTTCTCGACGCGGTCGGACAACACGGGCTTCGGCCTGGCGATCGTCGAGCGGATCGCCGAAGCCCACGGCTGGACCGTCGACGCGACCGACGGCGACACGGGCGGCGCGCGATTCGAGATCACCGGCGTCGGGGCCGTCGAGTGAGCCACTGGCGTCGAACCCGCCGGGCGAACGCCCGCCGATAGTTTTGAGGGCGCGACCGACCAGTTCCGGATCGTGAGCGAACACGTAGTCGTCCCCGGTAGTCGCGACGTTCGCGGGTCGCTGGACGAACCGGACGGTATCGACCCGGCGGCCTGCGTCGTCGCCTGTCCGCCCCATCCCCGACTGGGCGGGTCCCGCTCGGACCGCCGGCTGACCGCGGTCGCCGACGCGCTGGTCGACCGCGGGATCGCCTGCCTGCGGTTCGACTACGGCGAGTGGGACGACGGGCGGGGAGAGCTTCGCGACACCCGAGCGGCGCTCGAATGGGGCGGGGGACGCTACGACTCCACTGCCCTGTTCGGCTACAGCTTCGGCGGCTGTCTCGCCCTGGTCGCCGCGGCCGACGTGGCGGACGGCGACGGGACACAGCTCGCGGCTGTCTCGGCGCTCGCGCCCGCACCGCGGATCGGCGACGGACCGGACGCGGTCGACGCCGTCGCGGCCGTCGCGCGGATCGACTGCCCCGGCCAGGCGGTCTACGGGAGCCGCGACGACACGGTCGACTCCGACCACCTCCTCGAGCGGGCCCGCGAGCGGGGGTTCTCGGTGACGGAACTGGCGGCCGACCACCACTTCGTCGGCCAGGCGGATCGGACGGCGGGGCTCGTCGCCGAGTTCCTCGCGGGCCCGATCAGTCCCTCTAGCTGACCCCGACCCGGTGAGTGAAAAGCCGGTCGGCCGCCGCTCTGCGGGATCGCTCGCGTCCCTCCCCGGATCGCCGCCGCGGCCCAGGGGCCGGACAGACCCGTTGGTACCTGGGAACAATTAGTCGTGTCAACGTTGTCTCCACGAAATCACCCTTTCCTGGGTAGGTGTGATACGGTTAGACATGGCGTGGAGCGTGACGTGGGCGCTCGGTGAACTGGCGGTCCCGACCGGACGCCTACGGGGGACGGAGGGACCGAAATGAAAGGATCGCGAAGCGCGCTGGTCGCGGCGTGGGTGCTGGTGATCGTAGTGAGCGCGAGCGGTTCGGTGGCGGTGACGGCCGCCGGTTCGGAATCGAGACCGACGGCGCCGGTCTTCGCGGACGTGGATAGGCCCGAACAGAGAGAACGGGTCGAAGAGGTCGGGCAGGCGCCGGGACTAGACGTTCGGGTCGTTCCGACGGAGGGGGCGGAGTTGTTCTCCGGCGGGACGTACCTCCTGGCTGTCCGCACCGAGACGACGAACCGGGAGGTAGACGACCCGGAAATAGACATCAGGCTGACGGGTAGTTCTGCAGCCGCGATGTCGAGCGCGGAGACGAAGTCGACGTTCGGATACACCCGCGCCCGGCAGTTGAGCGCCACGCACGTTCGGTTCGACACGGACGGCGAAAGCCCGCTAGTACCAGGGGCGGACTACGCCCTCTTCGTGAAACTGCGGATTCCCGCGTCGCCCTCGGCCGACTCGGTCGACCTGGAACTCGACGTTACCGGGAACGGCGACTCCAGAACCGAGCGGCGGAGCTACCCGGTCGTGAACGTGACCGAATCCCGACCCAGTTCGACTGCGACGCTCGCCGATGCAGCGCGGGCCCGGGCCGAGACGGTTCGGCTGTACCAGCAGCTGTACCAGTGGCACTTCGACGGGGAGCGAGTCGAGAGCAACACCGACGACGCGCTCGCTGCGGCCTACGGGACCTACGTGAACGAGCAGGTGAAATCCGGCGTCGTTTCCGCCGTCGGGGCATACGTCCCCGGCACGGACGCGCTGGCGGCGGGAGACGAGTTGGCGACGATTCGGAACGAGGAGAGCGCGGTCCACCAGATCGGGCGGATCAACCAGGGACTGCTGTCCGGGCTCTTCCGCCGGATGGCACTGGACGATATCGAACGGAAGGCGAACGTCAGCGACGACCTCGAGCGACTTCACGAACTGTACCGGGACGAGGCCGCCGCCTGGCGGACCGGCGACCGCGAGCGCGCGCTCGACCTCGTCCGGAAGGAGAACGCGGTGCTCCGCGGTACCGCCGACGGGTACGGGCACGGGACAGCGACCGAGGCGAGTGTACAGGAGGCCATGTCGCGTACACGCTTCGGTGACGACAGCCCGCTCGTGGAGTATTTCACATCGATCGAGTCGTTCGCTGGGCGCGACATCGAATACATCGAGTCGACCGCCCTGCCGTTCAGCCGGCTACCGGCCCCCGAGATCCGCCTCCGGCAGTCCGAGTCGGCCGTTCGCGACCGGCTACGAGGGCTTGCGACCGGTGAGTCGACCGAGGTCACGTTTACCGTCTCGAACGGCGACGAAGCCGGGATCTCTGATGTCGGGTACCTGTCGCTCTCGCACTCGCCAACCGTCGAGATCACCGACATCAGACAGGTCTCCGGACGACTGCCCCCGCGGATCGTCCGAACCCAACCCGGACAGACGGCGACCGCGAAGCGCGGGGAGGTCGTGTTGGAATACCCGCTGATCGACATCATCCACACGTACCGTCCGGGCGACGAGCGGCGATACAGGGTTCGGATCGAGCGCCGCGACCCAGGACCGATCTGGATCAATTACAGGACTGCGTTCCGACCGGCGGTCGGTGGGTCGGACTACGTTCGGAGTCCGAACAGCGGACCCCCGGACCAGCAGGGCTGGCCCGCGTACGAAATCAGCGTGGACGAAGAGACACCCACGCCTACTCCGACTCCAACACCCACGCCTACGCCTACTCCGACTCCAACACCCACGCCTACGCCTACTCCGACTCCAACACCCACGCTCACGCCTACCCCGACATCGACCCCGACCCGCACGCCCACCCCGACAGTCACGCTGATCACCCCGACGCCGGAACCGAACGTCTCTCCGCCGGGTCCAACGCCTACACCAACGGTCTCTCCGCCGAGTCCGACGCCGACGCCCACGACGGACGCCAGTTCGCCCGCCGTATTCGAAGTCGTGGCGACTGGAGACGGGGAGATATCGTACGAGGTGACCGTAGATGGCGAAGTCGAGAAGACGAACACGTCGGAGACCGTCGGTGCGGGCGACAA
>Ga0207732_100571_pt1 | contig 10188 bp, 10 predicted proteins | sample A23P1SouthBayCA_FD_187733 | JGI IMG/M metagenome (GOLD analysis project Ga0207732, IMG submission 187733) | Aerobic enrichment media microbial communities from Eden Landing Ponds, California, USA - A23 P3 (4) (SPAdes) | ecosystem: Environmental > Aquatic > Marine > Unclassified | place...
CTGTTTTATCAAACAGTCCTGTTGTTCGAAGGACAAGAGGAGCGGGCAGGCCAGTGCCCGCTTTGACATTCGGCAGACGGGTGCGTAAGCGTACCGCTCCTCAGTGTTACGTATGTCAATCGACGACCCATTCGGCGACGATATGACCGAGCTACAACGCGAGATCGTACAGGCTTACGACCGGAACCCCGACGCCGAAATCGTCGCCTTCCACGCGGTGGACCCGACCGAGGCGAGTCGGTTCATCGCGCCGGGCGCGGGTGTCCCCTCGGAGGCCTACTGGAGCGAGATAGCCGAGGAGGCGGAGAACCGCGCCGAGGAAATCCTCGCTGACGCGCGGGAACTCGCCGAGTCCCGCGGCCGGAATATCCGGACGGAGACGGGCCACGGTCAACCCGTTCGGTCGGTTGTCGAGCACGCCGAGTCGCTTGACGCCGACGAGGTCGTCATCGGGAGCCACGGCCGGGAAGGGCTCTCCCGGGTGCTCCTGGGGAGCGTCGCGGAAGGGGTCGTCCGGCGCGCGCCCTGTCCCGTCACGGTGGTTCGCTGAGACCGGCAAGAATTGGTGTATCGCCGCCGACCCCGCCGCTTTAGTGGGTGTGTTCACATGGCACACACATGGAGGAAGCCATCACGACGCTCGCCGAAATCGGCTCGGGGCCGGCGACTGTCACGCTCGGCGACGGCACCGAACGCGACCTCGACTTCGAGACGGTCGACGTGGAGGGCTCGGGTCTCCGCGCCGAGGCGATCCCCCGTGGGGACGGGGAGCGCCGCTACCGCATCGAGCGCCCGCCCCATGTGGCGGGCCCGCTCACGCTCGAAGCGCGCTCGTTCTCCGGGGGCGACTGGGAGGATGTCGGCCACGTCGCCTTCGTCGAGGCGGGCGGCGAGTAGGGAGTACGCTCCCGGTCGGTGGTTTCATCCCCTCGTGGGCTGAACCGCGCCCATGGTCCTCGGTGGCCTCTTGGGGCACTCGCCGGTCGTCGACGTGCTCGTACTGCTCGTCGCGACGGCGTTCATCTGGATCGGCAGCGGCTGGCTCGAGTCCTCGGCCGAAGCCCTCTCGGGTCACTACGGCCTGCCCGCGGTGGTGCAGGGCTCCATCGTCGTCGCCGTCGGGTCGAGCTTCCCCGAACTGGCGAGCGTCGTTTTCACGGCGCTCGCGGGCGTCTTCGAGATGGGGGTCGGCTCCATCGTCGGCTCCGCCATCTTCAACATCCTCGTGATTCCCGCGCTGTCGGGCATCGTCTCCGACGGCGAACTGGAGACGAGCCGGACAGTCGTCTACAAGGAGGCGCAGTTCTACATGATCGCCGTCTCCGTGCTCGTGATCACCTTCGCGCTCGCGGTCATCTACGCCCCCGCAGGCGACCTCACGGGCACGCTCACCCCGTCGCTGGCCCTCATTCCGCTGCTCCTCTACGGGCTCTACCTGTTCATCCAGTGGCAGGACGTCGCCGACCACGAGGCGCCTCCCGTTGAAGGGGTGAACGTGCGCCGGCAGTGGCTCACGCTCGGCGGCGGGCTCCTGTTCATTCTCGTCGCCGTTGAACAACTGGTGAGCGCCGTCGAATCGCTCGGCGCCACCTTCGGGGTCCCCGAGTTTCTCGCCGGCGTCACGGTCATCGCGGCGGCGACCAGCCTCCCGGACACGCTGGTGAGCGTCCGCACCGCGAGGGACGACGAGGCCGTTACCAGCCTGGGCAACGTCCTCGGCTCAAACACCTTCGACCTGCTGGTGGCCATTCCCGTCGGCGTCTTCCTGGTTGCCGCCACCGGCGGCGCCGCCGTCACGGTCGACTTCGCCGTCGCCGTCCCGATGTTCGCCGTGCTCACCCTCGCGACCGTCCTCCTCTTCGCACTCCTCCGGACGGACCTCTCGCTCTCGGGGGCGGAGTCCTACTCGCTGTTGGTCACGTATCTCGCCTTCGTTGTATGGGTCGTCGCCGAGAGCGCCGGCGTGACGGGTGTGATTCAGGGCGTCTGAGCCACTCCACGGGCGTTCACGTGGCAGTTAATACGCGGATGGACCATCTCCGAAAATAACGACGGAGATTGATATGACGGGCGTTCGTAGGTTCACTTGGGGCCCACAGGGGGGAACCGAACCGGAGGACACACTGCGAACCCGAGGGAACGCCCCTCGGAAGCCGGATGTCGTGCGAACCTTCGCTTTTCGATTCGGGCGTCCGGCCCGCTCAACGAGTTCTATCGCTCGACTATCTCGCTCGCCGCGAGCTCGCCCAGCGTTCCGCGCACGGTGTAGGACGGCGTCGAAACCTCGACCTCGGTGTCGGCGCCCGCGTCCGAGAACGTCGCGTGGAGCGTGTACGTCCCGTCGGCCCGGATGGGCGCGGCCTCGTACTGGCGCTCGCCGCTCACCCACGCGTACGAACCGGTGCCGTCCGGGTCGACGCCTTCGAGGGTCCACTCCGAGACGGTCGTCTCCTCCGAGACGCCCGCCATCGGGTACTCCCGGTCGCCCCACGCGTTGAACCCTTCGTCGAGCGCGTAGACGTTCGTGTACCCCGACTTCTGGAGCCCCGCGGCGCGTATCGAGGAGAGGTGATGCGGACAGCCACAGTAGGTGATGACCCGCTCGTCGGTCGGCCACCCCGGAATCCCGCTCCCCGTCGAACCCTGCTGGGCCGGCGAGGCGACGGCCCCGTAGACGTGGGCGCGCTCGTACTGTGCGATGCCCCGCGCGTCGACGAAGCGTGCTTCCCCCCTGCGGTACCAGTCCTCGACGACGTCGATGGGCGCCAGCCGGACGGATTCCCCGTTCGCCTCGATGGTCTCGAAGCCGCTCGGGTCGGCGTCGGGCGCGGCGGGCGGGTCCGGGAACGCCGGCGGGTAGCCGTCCGCGGGGTCGTCGTCGGTCGGGTACTCGCCGTTCGTGACGAACGACGCGTCGATGGTGCCCACGTGTTCGAAGGGAGCGGGTTGCTCCGTCGTCGTCGGCTCTCCGCCGCCCGTCGTGCCTGAACACCCGGCGAGTCCGCCCGCGACGGCCGCGGCGAGGGACCCGAGAACTGCGCGGCGTTTCATACACTCACTACCGGCTCCCCGGAGAAAAGTCACTCGCGTAGCGTCTCGGCGATGGCCTCGAGTTCGGCCTTCCGGAACGCGCCCTCGCGCGCATCGAGACCGACCGCATCGCGGACCGCCGCACGCATCGCGGCCTTCCCCGACCCCGCGCCGGCGTCGGTGTCCAGCGACTCGCAGAGCGCCGCGAGCGCCTCCTTGGTGAAGCCGGTCGATTCGACGCGCTCGTACCTGCCGACGGACACCCGAATCTCGTTGCGGAGGGCGTGGACGGTCGGAGCCATAGCCCAAGAAAACGCTCCGTTCCCGTGTATCTCCCGGTTCTCAGCGCGCTAACTCCCGAAACGCGCGCCCCGTCAGCCACTCGCGGTCCGTCCTGGAGAGGGAGTCGACCTCGTTGAGCCACGACAGGCTCCGCTCGTACCCGCAGACGTCGCTGACGTTCGGGAAGTCCGAGCCCCAGACGACGTGCTCGCGGCCGAAGGTCTCCACCAGCCAGCGGACGTGGTCATGGAGGTCCGCGTAGGGGTAGGGTTCCTTGGAGTGGTGTGGCGTCTCCGAGACCTTCACCGCCACGTCGTACGCCGCGAAGTCGCAAAAGCGGCTGAAGGGACCCGAATCGGGGTTCTCCGAGGGGTCGGCGTGCCCGTAGTGGTCGAAGAGGTAGGTGAGTTCGGGGTAGGTTTCCACGAGTTCGAGCGCCTGGTCCAGTTGGGCCGTGTCCGCCAGAACCTGGACCAGCGCCCCCGTTTCGCGGGCGGCCTCCCAGAACGCCTCCTCTCTAATTGCGTCGCGGAGCCACGTCTGTTCGGCGTCGAACGTCTCCCACATCCGGTCGTAGGGACAGAGAGCGCCCAGGCGAAAGCCGAGGATGCCGTCGTGGGCCATCGCGTCCCGCAGGCGCTCGGCCGCGTCCTCGGCGAAGGGGTCGAGCATGACGATGCCAGAGAGTCGCTCCCTGGCCGCGGCCTCGTAGACGTAGTGGTTGTCGGTCCACTCCGGGAGCGGGAAGCCGACGACGACGGCCTCGTCGACACCGGCACGGTCCATCCCTTCCAACAGGTCGTCGGCCCGGTAGACCGGCGGAACCGCGTACTCGCCCACGTCTTCGACCAGCGGCCCGTTCACCCACGGATGGTCCCTGCTGGGCGGTCCCCACGCGTGGGTGTGTGCGTCGAGCACCATATCCCGGAATCCGCGGGCGGGCGAGGTAAAGATTGGTGCGCTACGCGAAGGAGAACACCGGCTTGCAGGTCTCCGAGGCGAGGAACGCCTCGAAGGCCTCCGCGGGGCGGGACGCGGAGAACGAGTCGTCGATGACCGCGCCGGCGTCGACGGCACCGTCGCCGATGAGCCGGAGCGCCTGCTCGAAGTTCCGCCACGTCGAGCCGTAGGAGGTGTAGATGGGCACTTCCCCTCGAACGGAGTCGGTAAAGGAAACGTCGCTCGAACCGTTCGGGATGCCGACCATCACGACGTGGCCGCCCTTTCGCACGTGTTCGACGGCCGTGGAAACGCCCGCGTGGTGGCCCGTCGCGTCGATGACCGCGTCGAAGCCCCCGCCGGCGCCGCGCTCGCTCGCGATTGTTCCTAGGTCGGTTTCCTCGACGTTCACCGCATCGATGCCCAACTCCCGAACGAGCGGGAGGCGGTAGACGCCGTCCTTCCCTAACCCGGAGACGACTACGTCGGCGCCCAGCGAGTCCGCGATAGCCGCGCAGAGGACGCCGATGGGTCCCGGGCCCTGCACGAGCACGGAGTCCCCGGGCTCGATGTCCGACTGGGTGAGGACGGCCCGCGCCGCGACGCTCGTGGGTTCGGTGATGGCCGCGTCGGCGAGGGGCACACCCTCGGGAACGGGGTGGAGCCAGTCGGCATCAACCGCGACGTACTCCGTGTAGGCGCCGTCGCGGTGCATCCCGGTGATTGAGAAGTCCTGGCAGACGTTGGGCTGGCCGTTCTTGCACTGGAAACACTCCCCGCAGGCGTGGATGGGTTCCTCGACGACGTGTTGCCCCACGGAGACGTTCGCCACGCCCTCTCCGAGTTCCTCGACAGTGCCGGCGTACTCGTGGCCCATCACTCTGGGGATGGGAACCCACTCGTAGCCGCCGTCGTACTCGTAGGCGTGGGCGTCGCTGCCACAGATTCCTGCCGTGTGAACCCGGACGAGGGCTTCCCCTTCCCCCGGTTCGGGTCGCTCGCGCTCTCGGAGTTCGGCTTCGCCGGGGCCAGTCTGGACGATGGCACGCATTGCCGGGGCTTTGCGGGGAGGAGGTATAAGAGTCAGCCCGCCACGGACAATAAATCTATAATCACGATATAGAACCGTCGTACTCGCTCAAAGTCCCCGCGAACCTATATGACGGACTGGCACGACACGCCCGTATGACCGACACGCTGTGGTACGACGAGCCCGCCACGGAATGGCTCGAAGCTCTTCCCCTGGGAAACGGCCGGCTCGGCGCGATGGCGTTCTGCCGCCCGGACGCCGACCGGGTACAGTTCAACGAGGAGTCCCTCTGGGCCGGCGGCCACACTGACAGCCGGAACCCGGCGGCACGCGAGCACTTAGAGGACGTTCGGGAGTTGCTCTTCGACGGCGAGGTCGAGGCAGCCCAGCGGTTGGGACAGGAGAAAATGATGGGCGACCCGATTACCCTGCGCCCGTATCAGACCTTCGGCGACCTCTCGGTCGTCACGGACCACGCGGAGTGTGAGAACTACCGCCGCGAACTCGACCTCGAATCGGGCGTCGCGCGGGCTACCTACCGGGTCGGGGAGACCGCGTACACCCGCGAGTACTTCGTTTCGGAACCGGACGACGCCATCGTCATGCGGGTCGAGTCGGAGGGCCCCGATAGCATCGACACGACGGTCGCGCTCGGGCGCGAACGTCACGCGACGGCGGGTACTGTCAGCGACGAACTCGTTCTCCGCGGGCAGGTCCTCGACCCGCCGGAGGAGGGCCGGGACGGGGGCGGGTGGGGACTGCGCTTCGAGGCGCGGGCCGCCGTCCGCGCGGAGGGTGGCGACGTGGTTCCCTTCGAGGGAGAGACGCCCCCCGTTCCCGACGACCGCGACGGGCCCGGAACCGCCGCGCTCTCGGTCGAGGGCGCCGACGCGCTCACGGTCGTCCTCACGGGCTTCACCTCCCATGACGCGGACCCGACGGCGGCCTGCGAGGACACCCTCGAAACCGCCGGGATGCGCTCCTACGACGACGCCCGCGCGGCCCACGTCGCGGACCACCGCGAACTGATGGAACGGGTCGACCTCGATGTGGGAGAGAAAGTGCAAAAGCCGACCGACGAGCGCCTCGCCGACTTCGAGGAACTCGGGGACGACCCGGCGCTCGCGGCGCTCTACTTCCAGTACGGCCGCTACCTGCTGGCGGCGAGCTCCCGCCCGGGGACGCTCCCCGCGAACTTGCAGGGCGTCTGGAACGACGAGTACGAACCGCCCTGGAACAGCGGCTACACCGTCAACGTCAACCTGGAGATGAACTACTGGCCCGCCGAGGTGACGAACCTCGCGGAGTGCGCCGAACCCTACCTCTCCTTCGTGGACTCCCTGCGGCCGTCGGGCCGTGAGACGGCCGAGACCCACTACGGTTGTGAGGGCTTCGCCGTTCACCACAACACGGACCTCTGGCGGAACACCGCGCCCGTCGACGGGGCGCGCTGGGGGCTCTGGCCGACGGGCGCGGCGTGGCTCGCGCGCAACTGCTTCGACCACTACCGGTTCACCGGCGACCGCGACACCCTCCGCCAGCAGGTCTACCCCGTTCTCCGGGAGGCCTCGGCGTTCCTCCTCGACTTCCTTGTCGAACACCCCGAGGAGGGCTGGCTGGTCACGGCGCCCTCGATGTCGCCGGAGAACGCCTACCGGACGGCCGAGGGCGAGGAGGCGACGGTCACCTACGCCCCGACGATGGACATCGAATTGGTTCACGACCTCTTCGGGAACTGCGTCGCCGCCGCCGAGGCCCTGGGCGTGCGCGGGGAGTTCCACGACGACCTCGTCGCCGCCCGCGAGCGCCTGCCACCCCGACAGATAGGAAAACACGGCCAGCTCCAGGAGTGGATCGAGGACTACGACGAACCCGAACCGGGCCACCGGCACATCTCCCATCTCTACGGGCTCCACCCCGGGGACGCCATCAGCCGGCGCGAGGACCCCGAACTCGCGGCCGCTGTCCGAACGTCGCTCGAACGCCGCCTCGAACACGGCGGAGGGCACACGGGGTGGAGTGCCGCGTGGCTCGTCAACCAGTTCGCCCGCCTCGGGGACGGCGAGGGAGTCGGCACGTACGTCGAACAGCTTCTCACGGACTCGACCGCTCCGAACCTCTTCGACCTCCACCCACCGTTCCAAATCGACGGCAACTTCGGCGGGACGGCGGGCATCGCGGAAGCCCTGCTCCAGAGCCACCACGGCACCCTCGAACTCCTGCCGGCGCTCCCGGAGGCGTGGGACGAGGGGTCCGTCGAAGGGCTGCGCGCACGGGGTGGGTTCGAGGTTGACATCGAGTGGAGCGACGGTACCCTCGACGCCGCGCGCATCACGGCGCTCAGCGACGGCGAGTGTCGGGTTCGGACCGGAGCGGACGCGGCGTTCACGGTCGACGGGGCTCCCGTCGAGGGCAACCATTCGGAATCGGAGCCCGCGGTGTTCGACCTCCGGGCCGGCGAGACGCTTCGCGTATCGGCGTAGTCCCAAACGGCTAAGCCCGCCTCGCCCGAACCTCGGGTGTGAGCGAAGCCGGCGACGACACCGACGACCGCCCGGCGCGCTACGACCGCCTGGAGCGCCACGCCACGCCCGGCCCGCGAAACTCCCTGTGGTCGTGGCCCGACGAGAAATCCCTCTTCACCATCGTTTTCAACTACGTCTTCGTGCTCGTCGCGCGCCTCGCGCCCTCCCTGCGGGTGAAAAACTGGGCGCTCCGCCGCCTCGGCATCACTGTCGAAACGGGCGCGGCCTGGGGGTTGGAGGCGACGCCGGATGTGTTCTGGCCCGAGCGCATCACGCTGCGGGCCGACTGCATCGTCGGCTACGACGCGACGCTGCTCTGTCACGAGTTCCTCCAGGAGGAGTACCGGCTGGGCGACGTGGTCGTCGGCGAGCAGGCGATGGTGGGCGCGGGCGCGGTCGTCCTCCCCGGCGTCGAAATCGGCGCCGACGCACAGGTCGCGGCGAACTCCCTCGTGGTCGACGACGTGCCGCCCGGCGAGACGGTCGCGGGCGTCCCTGCCGAGCCCGTACGCGGGGGCTGAGCCGTTTTACACCAGGTCCTCGATTTCCGCGGCGAGGTTCTCCCCGATCTCCTCCATCCCCGTGTCGCCGGGGTGGAGGAGGTCGGCGCCCAGGTGGGCCGGGTCCAGCAGGTCGGGGCCCTCGAGGAGCGTGACGTTCTCGGGCGCGTCCGCGACGATGTCCCGGAGGGTCTGGCGGTAGGCCGCCGAATGCTCGGCGTCGCCCGACGCGGTGATGTCGTCGTGGTAGGGGAACAGCGTGATACACGCCACCGGCTTCTCTGGGTTCGCCTCGGCGATGGTGTTCACGAACGGCTCAGCGCGCTCCGCGAACTCCTCGACCGGGAAGTTCCCGGTGTTGGCCATGTTCACCGACAGCGCGAGCGTCGCGAACTCCCAGTCGTCGCGGCCGGCGATGTGCTCGGCCATCGATTCCTCGCAGTACGCGGAGCCCGAACAGCCCAGGTTGAGCGGGTCCGCGCCGAGCTCGCGGGCGGCGTGGTTCACGTAGTTCATGTGCGTCGCCGAGCCCGCGGCGCCCTCCGTGATGGAGGTTCCGTAGGCGAGCATCCGTTTCTCGGGGACCTCGCCGGCTTCGGGCGTTCGGGGGTTTCCGGAGACGTCGTGGACGGCGATGGGCGCGTAGCGCTCGAAGCGGACCCGACAGACGTTCCGGGCGAAGCGCCCCGTTTCGATGTTCTCGTCCATCTCCGCGACGCGCTCGGGGACGTTCAGCGTCAGCGTGTGGGTTTCGCCCGCCGCGATTTCGGTGGGTTGCCACGGCTGAAAGGGGCCCCAGAACACTCGGAACTGACAGTCCTCGTTCGTGGAGATGGTTATCTCGACGTCCTCGCCGTCCTGCGGGACGAAGCGGATTTCGCCGCCCGAGGGACAGCGCACGCGGCCCTGGGCCATCTCGTTGAGCCCGTCGCCGACCTCGTCGGGGACGCGCAGGAGCTGTTCGCCCGATTCGTCCCACTCGGCGGGCGCGGTCGCGGTGATGTTGTGGAGCTCGACGCCGGGGAAGTCCTCGTGTTCCATGCCCGTTCCTCTCGGAGGCGGAGTATGGCTCTGACGGACTCCCGGGAGCCCTGCCGCTGAACCACAATCGAGTTAACCCGTCCCGTGGACCTGTCTACGATGAACGAACCCACACCGGAGCACCGACGCTCCCGACGGCTGGAGACGGGCTGGCGCTTCCGCCGCGGCGACGTCGAGGACGGCGCCGACCCCGCGCTGGACGACGACGACTGGGAGGAAATCGAGGTCCCACACGACTGGTCCATCGAGGGCCCTTTCGAGGAGGACAACCCCGGCGGCGCCGCCCAGGGCTTCGCGCCCGGCGGCGTGGGCTGGTACCGCCGCGAGGTCCCCGAGGACGTCGCGGGCGAGACCACCCTTCGCTTCGACGGCGTCTACCGCGACTTCGACGTGTACGTCGACGGTGAGCACATCGGGAACCGTCCCTACGGCTATTCGACTGTCAATTACGACGTCGACCTCTCGGGCGGCGAGACGCTCGCGGTCCGCGTGAACAACGACGACTACCCCCACAGCCGCTGGTACACGGGCTCGGGCATCTACCGGGACGTCCACTTGGTCGAGACCGATTCGCTCGCCGTCTCGCCGTTCGGGACGGACGTGCGCACGAACGCGCTCAACGACCAGCGCGCCGAGGTGGGCGTCCTCACCGAGGTCCGAAACCAGGGCGACGCGGACGCCGCATGCGCGCTCGAAACGGAAATCGTCGGCCCCGACGGGAACGTGGTGGCTACCGCGGGCGACGAGGCGACCGTCGAGGCGGACGACGCCCACGAGTTCGAGCAACTCCTCACGGTCGCGGACCCGGAGGTCTGGGACGTCGAGGACCCGAACCGATACT
>Ga0207732_100572_pt1 | contig 10163 bp, 9 predicted proteins | sample A23P1SouthBayCA_FD_187733 | JGI IMG/M metagenome (GOLD analysis project Ga0207732, IMG submission 187733) | Aerobic enrichment media microbial communities from Eden Landing Ponds, California, USA - A23 P3 (4) (SPAdes) | ecosystem: Environmental > Aquatic > Marine > Unclassified | place...
CGGCACTCGAAACCGCCCGCCGCCAGTTGTACCATGCTGCCAGCTATCTCGATATCGACCAGAACATCGTCGAACGGCTCAAATATCCCAAAAAGGTCCACGAGGTGACGATCCCCATCGAACGGGATGACGGCACGGTCGAGGTGTTCACGGGCTACCGCGCGCAGCACGACAGCGTCAGAGGGCCATACAAGGGCGGGTTGCGATACCACCCCGACGTGACCAGAGACGAGTGTGTTGGCCTCGGCATGTGGATGACCTGGAAATGCGCCGTCATGGACCTCCCGTTCGGCGGAGCCAAGGGTGGTGTCGCGGTCAACCCGAAGGAACTGAGTGCGGAGGAGAAGGAGCGGCTCACACGGCGATTCGCACAAGAAATTCGCGACGTTATCGGGCCCAACCAAGATATCCCCGCTCCGGATATGGGGACGGATCCGCAGACGATGGCGTGGTTGATGGACGCGTACTCGATGCAGGAAGGCGAGACAACACCGGGCGTCGTCACCGGAAAACCGCCAGTGGTCGGCGGCAGCGAAGGGCGTGAAGAAGCCCCCGGACGGAGCGTTGCGATCATCACACAGTTGGTCTGCGAGTACTACGACCAGCCGCTCGATGAGACCACTGTGGCAGTTCAGGGGTACGGGAGCGTCGGAGCGAATGCGGCCCGACTCCTCGACAAGTGGGGCGCGACCATCGTCGCGATCAGCGATGTGAATGGAGCGATGTACGAGCCGGACGGAATCGATACAGCTTCAGTTCCGTCCCACGACGAAGAGCCGGAAGCCGTCACCACGTACGCGGACACCGTGATTTCGAACGAGGAGCTTCTCACCCTCGACGTCGATGTCCTCATTCCGGCCGCCCTGGGGAACGTGATCACGAAAGAGAACGCGGAAGCAATCGCCGCCGATCTCGTCGTCGAGGGCGCGAACGGCCCGACGACGTCTACGGCTGATTCGATTCTCGCCGACCGGGATGTCGCCGTGATTCCCGATATTCTCGCCAACGCAGGCGGTGTCACGGTGAGTTATTTCGAGTGGCTCCAGGACATTAATCGGCGAGCGTGGTCGCTCGAACGAGTCAACGATGAACTCGAAGCGGAGATGCAGGCTGCCTGGCGAGCAGTCAAAGACGAATACGAGAACCGCGACGTCACGTGGCGCGATGCTGCCTATATTGTCGCACTCTCACGAATCGCTGAAGCCCACGAGGCGCGGGGGCTCTGGCCGTAGGGAGATGGATCATCGACCATTCAGACGGATTCGACAGCCAACCACCCCGCTTGAACGAGGACTATTTCGACTGTATCAACTTGCTAGCCCCGGGGCTTTCCTCGTTACTATCTGCTTTGTTGGATACGTCGTCATCGGCTTTAGCTTATCCGTCGTCGGGATCTATGATCCAGCGTACTCCGTGATGGATTTCACTGACCCATTTTTCACGGGTTTGTCATTTCTGGCAGGATTCTTCATCAGTACGATGGCGGGAACGCTTGCTGTACTCACGCTCCTGCTTAGCCCCAACGATTCGAAGGCCAATTTCGTTGTCATTATGAGTTTCATCGCTCTTGGATTTGGGGCCGCTACTATGCGAGTCACATTTGGGGCTGTCCAAGTATATCTCGCTGATATAGTAAGCAGTCTTCTATAGGAATAAAAAATAATTTCGCACAATGAGAAAACCAGTTACTGTGTTTGATCTCGGGAACTGCTCAAGAGATTCAGACGCTGTGTCAGCCACCGATGACTGGTCAGTTCACCGTACAGGATACTGATCCATCCACGGTCGAACTCGTTCGAGTGCTGCAGCGACGCTCAGAATATCAGCTTCGGCAAATTGCCTGCCAATTATCTGTAACCCAACAGGGAGACCGTTGTCGGTAACCCCAGCAGGAACCGACGCTACAGGATGGCCAGTCATATTGAACACCCATGTCAACATCACGTCTGTCGGGACACCAATCACGGATTGACCGTTGATTTCCGTTGGATAGCCGTCGGTGAGATGCTTGCTGAACGGTGGGACGGTAAGAGTGGGTGTCACGAGAACGTCGTAGCCAGTCAGCGCGTCCTGAATGCCATCGTATGCATCAGTCCGTGGCGCGTTCTGTAATCGATTGTCGGCAGCGTCGGTCTCTGTTCCTAATGCGATCGTCGATCGAACCGTGTCTTCGACATCTGCCGTCTCGAAGTCGATGCCGTACCGGTCTTCGATTCGTTGAGCAAATGCACTGAAGAAGACGCCAACCTGCGTGACGTACGCCATCGAGAGCTCTTCATACGACGGGAGCGAGACGTCCACAGTATCGACTGTCGCACCGCCGGCCGCTAGGTCCGTGACGGCAGCATCAACTGTTTCACGCACCGTCGATGCAACTGGTTGTAAATCCAGATTCGGACTGTACGCAACCGATAGCTCAGTAGTCGGCCGGTTAGTGGTCTCGACGTATTCCGTCTCTGGACGGGGCACACTAAATGGATCTCGGTCGTCATAGCCTGCGAGGACATCGAGTAAGAGAGCTGTGTCCTCAACTGTTCGTGCCATCGGCCCACCCACAAAAAACGGAGAGTGGGTGCCGAATCCGTCGAATGGGATACGTTCGGGAACAAGCCCGAACGTCGGTTTCAGCCCGATGACGTTACAACAGGAGGCCGGAACCCGGAGCGAGCCACCGATATCCGACCCGGTGGCAAGCGGTACTGCACCCGCCGCAAGCGCCGCTGCCGAGCCGCCAGATGAGCCGCCCGCAGAATGATCGGAGTCGAACGGGGTCGGAGTCGCACCAACGAACCGATTCTCTGTCTTAATAGTGTGACCGAGTGCCGGTGTGTTGGTCGTCCCGACGATTACTGCTCCTGCAGCTTCCAGCCGCTCAACCGTGATGGAATCGTCGTCGGCCACATTATCAGTCAACGGTGCGAGCCCCATCGTATGCCGGATTCCCGCTTTTCGGGTCCGGAGGTCCTTGATTGCGACCGGCACGCCATGGAGTGGGCCGAGATCGTCACCACGTGCGGCTGCATCGTCAGCCATTCGAGCACGGTTCCGTGCCGATTCTTCGGTTACCGTAATAAACGCGTTCAACTCATCGATCGCCTCAATACGGTCAAGAACTGACTCAAGGAGATTCAGAGAAGACTGCCCTCCAGTCCTAATCTCACACGCAAGGTCGCGTACCGAGACGGCTGTGGGTTTGGTCATGTCTCTTGGATGAATTTCGTAGCCATTTCTACTGATGTATATCTAACATCTCGATCTGTTCTTGGTATCGGTTGCGAATAGTCACCTCGGTCACCTGCGCCACATCCGCCACCTCGTGCTGTGTGCGTTTCTCGTTACAGAGCATTGCGGCGGCATAAATCGCAGCCGCAGCGAATCCGGATGGTCCGCGGCCCGACAGTAACGGATCAGCAGTCTCTTCGATAATTTCGTTGGCCTTTGCTTCAACCTCTTGCGGAAGATCAAGCTTCGAACTGAATCGCGGGACGTACTGTTTTGGGTCTATCGGCAACAGTTCGAGGTCAAGTTCATTTGAAATGTATCGATAGGTACGACTGATTTCGATGCGTTCCACACGTGAAACCTCCGCTATCTCCTCCAGTGACCGCGGGATACCTTCCTGCCGACAGCCCGCATAGAGCGCAGCCGTCGCCACGCCTTCGATCGACCGTCCGCGAATCAGATCCTCATCTAATGCCCGGCGGTAGATGACACTCGTTACCTCACGAACGTCTCGCGGGACACCGAGTGCACTCGCCATCCGGTCAATCTCGCTGAGCGCAAATTGGAGGTTCCGTTCCCCAGCATCCTTCGTCCGGATTCGCTCCTGCCATTTCCGTAGGCGGTGCATTTGCGACCGCTTCTTTGACGAGATTGCTCGCCCATACGCATCTTTGTCTTTCCAGTCGATCTGGGTGGTCAGACCCTTATCATGCATTGTGCTGGTGGTCGGGGCCCCGACACGGGACTTTTCCTGTCGTTCTTGATGATTGAATGCCCGCCACTCTGGGCCAGAATCTACCAAGTCCTCTTCAATGACGAGCCCGCACTCTTCACAGATCCGCTCCCCTCGGCTAGACTGTTGGATAATTTTGTCTGAACCACATCCTGAGCAGGTAGTACCCTCAATTTCGTCGTTAGATTGCTCTGTTTCGTGCTCTTCGTTATCGAGCCGGACAGACCAAACCATTGGTTTTTAACAGTAGAACTGCTGGAGCATAAAGTTTGAATAATAGATCTGTCATCTATCTCGGAGAATTGAGATGATCGACTCTTGATTTCAGAATGCACCTTCCCATCGGGATTAACACAGTGGATCCGGACTAGCTCAGCATCCTTCGGTTCACTACAACAGGTTTGGCGAGGACCTACGAAGCAGACGAACCCAATCCAGACATTCTGTTGGGGGGTAGACGAGTGACAAAGGTACCGGATATCACAAATCGACACGATTTACCTATACCCTCTCGTAGGTGGCTTATGGCAGATCTCAATCCCATTGCTAAACAAATTCATAACCTTAGTCCCGGTTCTGTCAAGATAATACTTGACGATGGATCACAAATAATACCCCAGATATCCAAGGCGGAGTTTTTTCAGCAAGAATTTCAGGCAGAGGGGACCCGTGAAAATGAACAAAATCTATATCGGTTTGTATCGAGTGAAGATAATGAATCCGTTCTGGTTGGCCGAAAGGGGCCAGATGAGGATACTTGGACGATGGTTGGGTGTGTTCAAGAAGTTGATAGCGTTGATAAATGATAATATCCCAACATCGAAACAACTCATTTGTAAAATAATTTTGGGTATGGGAAATCTTCAAGTCCGGTTCCCGTAAATCGAGGGACGTAGAAGTTTACACCACGGTCTCACAGCCTCCGTGGCGGCTCTCTTCGACGGTGTTAACATCCCTTGGCGTGACCCAACAGTCTTGCCAGGGGTTCTCCTCGTGCCTTTTCGAGAAATAGCGCCGAGGTGAAAGCAGACGTCGACGTCGGTTGTCTTCGATAATGTAGTCCAAGAGTGAGCGTCGCTTAGTCGTTTCAGTCGTCGACGTTAGGGACGCCTCCGAAGGGTTCTTTATTTAAACAGCTTTAATCGGGTGCCTACCCAAGTCTATCGTATGTCGTCGATTGAGCTTACGTCGAGTCAGAAAACTATTCTCACGGCGTTGGTTAATCTCTATCCTGAGACGGAGGACGCCGTCAAGGGCGAGGATATTGCCGCTGAAGTCGACCGCAACCCTGGTACAATTAGAAACCAGATGCAGAGCCTCAAAGCGCTCCAATTGGTCGAGGGCGTCCCCGGGCCGAAGGGCGGATACAAACCCACTGCGAATGCCTACGAGGCGCTAGATGTCGAACAGATGGAAGAACCAGCGTCAGTCCCACTTTTCCACGACGGCGAGGCCGTCGAGGACGCCAACGTCGAGGAAATTGACCTCTCAAGCGTCCACCACCCTGAACTCTGTCGCGCGGAAATCCATCTCCAGGGCTCCATCCGTAGCTTCTCTGAGGGCGACGAAGTCATCGTCGGCCCGACGCCGCTATCGAAACTGGTCATCAACGGAGTTCTCGAGGGGAAGGATGATACCAACAACATCCTCATTCTCCGGATCAAGAGCATGGAAGCGCCGGCCGAACAACCCGAGCACTAATCGATCACTGTCGATACCTGAGAAAACCACAGTCGTCACTAAGTCGATCTTCCGCTTTGCCGTTCATATGTTGGTCCACGAGTGAACAGTTTGCATTGTCGACGAGATGATGGCAATCCACCGGGTGGCGGGTATCGGCCTCGGTATCTGCAATTTCGCAGCGGTTGCAGTCGGTGACGACTCCTGCTGTATCCTGGTAGTTCACTCAAGGAGGACGATGATTACTTCCAGAAGGAGCGAGCGACGTGCGAAGACAGCGATTCCCGCAAGCGCGATGGCTGGACCGGAAACGCCGCGAGCGCCGCCACCACTTCTTCAACGCTGCCTCGAAGGATGTGGTGACCGAATGTGCCGCCTGGAATGCTGGGACGATTGCTGTGGGCGACCTGAGTGGTATCCGTGACAGTGCTGATTGGGGCGACCACGGCAAGCTCGATTTGCACGGGTGGGCGTTCGATCGATTCAGCGAGATGCTGGAATACAAAGCCGCCGAACACGGCATCAGCGTCGGGCGCGTGGACGAACATGACACATCGAAACCGTGCGCCTCGTAAGGGACCACGGACGATAGCCAGCGTGGCGAGCGTAATTGTACGTCTGCGAAGATTGTGGACTGGTCGCCAATGCTGACGTGAATGGAGTCGAGAACATCTGACAGGAGGTACTCCCGAATCTCACCTGTGACGGGAGGATAGGGATACCGGCTGGATGGCACCGCCCGTGGTGCGCCTGTTCGACAAATCTACGGGGCTAGTAGTCCCATAAGAACGGATGACCCATGAACCATAATATCTCAACACACGGGAAACTGCGACGTGAACGGCGCGAAGGATGTCATTTAGAGAACAAGCTTGTAGATGGAATATCCTCTAGTCCGGTTGCATATTCGTATGCGACATGCGCGGCAGCGACATCTTGAATCGCGAGACCGGTGCTGTCGAATATCGTCAGTTCATTTTGTGGTATTGCCAATCCATCGCCTGCACTTACTAACTCACCAAGTTCGCCATAGATATCATCTTCATCAAGATCTCCTCGACCCCACGGTACGTTGATCTCACCTGTGTGAATTGCTTGGTCAAAACTATCGACGAAAACGCACCCTTCTGTGAGAATATTCGTATTGAGTTCCTGTTTACCTTCGGCATCGGCACCGATCGCATTAATATGCGTTTGAGGATTGACCGCGTTAAGTGGAACAATTGGTTCTTCAGCAGGGGTCACAGTTGAGACAATATCACATGCGGCCGCTTCATGAACGGTACCAGCCTGAATCGCGAAATCGGGATATGTGTCAATGAATGTGTCTACCGCGTCATCGTCCACATCATTCACGATGACCTCGTTGATTGGCCTGACTTGGGTGAGCGCTTCAAATTGAGTATACGATTGCGTTCCAGCACCGATAAGGCCTAAACTGTGAGCATCGTCAACCGCGAGATGATCTGTAGCGACGGCCGCAGCTGCCGCAGTCCGCTTCCGAGTAAGAACGGTGGCGTCCATGATAGCCAACGGACTAAGCGTCTCTGGATCAGAGTAGATAATTATCCCCATTACCGTTGGCAGGTTATTGTTTGATGGATTATCCGGATGGACGTTACCCCATTTAATTGCAGCACCCTCCCACGAATCAGTCCCCACATAGGCAGGCATTGACCGAAAATCACCATTATACTGGGGCAGATCAATATATGACTTCGGTGGCATAACCACAGTCCCTCGCTCGTAGGCTTGGAATGTTTCTTCTACGGCATCTTTTATTGCCTCTATCGGAACTGATTGTGTTACTTCTGAATCAAGCAGGAGGGATTCCATATGGGCAACTAACCTTGTATCGAACTTAATCCTAGCCCAGTATCAATCCAATCGAGTTGGGACAATTGCTTTATTTCTTGATTATTTGTCATTCATCCTTGGACTTCATCTCTTTTAGACGATCTAGCAACGCTTCCGTAGTGTCCTCCGTGTCAAACGTTATTTGACCCTGATATTCCGTCGGTTGCTCTTCGGAGTCTGATTCAATTTCGGAGAGTTTCTTCTCACGGCGTTCGTGCTCTTGTTCGTCGAAGTTACCCATACCCATAGGAATCTCAATCTTGGAACGGATTACCAATAAACGTAGCGGAGAAGTGACAACAGTTCACAGGGTATGGTTAGACCGTTCGATAGAGGTCTGTCGGAACTGCTACTGTAGAGGAGTGGGACAGATATTTCCCAGCACGTTTCAGAGTAGTATCTGTGATACCTGAACATGAGTGGATTCGTGTATTCTGAGAAACCTATCGAGATCGTTGAAGGGGATGGTCCGTATCTTTACGATGCCAACGGGGACGAATACCTCGATATGGGTGCGAGCTACGCATGTGTCCCGTTGGGTCATGGCCACGATAGGGTTACGGATGCCATCACAACACAGCTTTCGGATCTGACCTATGTGCAAGGGTCGTATCCCGTTGCAGTGCGGAGTCAGCTCTACGAGACACTGGGACATGTAGCGCCCGGTGGTATCGAGAAGGTGTGGCTCTGTAATTCCGGAACCGAGGCTAATGAGGCAGCATTGAAGTTTGCTCGTGCAGCCACCGGTAACACGAAAATCATTGCCACAGTACGGGGATTCCATGGTCGTACAATGGGCGCGCTTTCCACTACGTGGAAGGACAAATACAAAGATCCTTATGAGCCACTTCTTGAGAACGTAGAGTTCGTCCAATATGGCGATGTTGACGCGATAACGACGGCAATCGATGGCAATACAGCGGCTGTCATAGTCGAACCCGTCCAAGGCGAGGGAGGCATCAACCCTGCCTCTCCCAATTTTATGAAGGCTATCCGTGAGGCGACCACAGAAGCTGGAGCAGCGCTAATTCTGGATGAGGTTCAAACGGGGTTGGGTCGGACAGGCAAACTTTGGGCCTGTGAGCGTGTAGACGTTGTGCCAGACATACTGACAAGTGCAAAGGGACTCGGAAACGGATTACCCATTGGTGCGACGCTGTGTCGCGACTGGATTGCAGATGAATATGGCGACCATGCGTCGACATTCAGCGGGAACCCTCTTATCTCAGCGGCAGCTGAAGCGACAATATCGACGATTACCGATGAAGACCTCCCTATCCATGCTGCCGAGATCGGAACATACCTGCAGAAGCAGTTAGAGGCGGAACTCGGTGATCGAGTCCGGGATATCCGCGGCGAGGGGTTGATGGTGGGTATCGAGGTTAAACGCGGAGCAAACCGTATCCTACAGGAGCTGGCGATGAATCATCGTGTCCTTGCACTACCTGCAGGCAGGACTGTCGTACGACTTCTACCTCCACTAATCATCGATAAAAACCACGCTGACCATGTTGTAGATGCACTCGGGAAAATAATTGACTGAATGATGCTCTGTCGTCCAGACGTTTAGATAGCTGACGACGATGCTTCAGACCGATATCTAGAAATGGAGAGCAAGCGATGAGACCCTAACTCGCGTCCTACGAGAGATAAGGTACGAGGCACTTTTCGGGCCAACTCACGGATTCAAGTACGTGTCTCCACGGTGTAGTGGGAGAGCGCTTAACTGGTGAATTCACAGTTTGAACTCTGGAATACTGGTCTTGTTGCAATTCTCTTGCCGTCGTATGATTTTGTATAGCGGTTTCTTTCTTTGTATCGGTCGTGAGTGGATGATAGAAAAACTCAATTGAGCATTAATAAATGAGAGTGGAAACAGAGCCAGAGTGCTGATTCTAGCTTAGGAAATGATGATAGATGCAGCATGCCACCAACTTATAAAAGTCCCGTATATTTGGACTAGGGACCCAATCTGGTATACGCTACGTAGACACTATAACAAATGTACTGTTGTTATTTACGGCTCAGGGCGGATCCGATTCAATAAATAGAATCAGCATTACAGACCTACGCTTGTAATTCAAACAGTTCTATTATGATTTCGGTCTAACAATATCGATCGTCACAGAATATGTGGCACTGCTAAATCGGGATTGAACTGGGTGCTCCGAAGAGCTCAGAGTTGATGCAACTAGTATCTCTGACATGGATTATTAGATAGAAAGAGGGCGTGTCCGTCAATCTGATTAATTAATCTGTCACATGCTCCTTTTGACGGATCGCCGTTATTAGTGGAATCTCAAAGCTTCTGTGCATAATTCGGCCTCAGCTGATGCCAGGTCATAAATCAGCACTGGTATCAAGCATACGCCGCTCACACGAGTGAAATTCAAAGAGCCTCAATTCATAAGGACTTTATATAAGTCCATTAAAATTGGACTTTTAGGAGTTGTGGGCAGCAGTCACTTGCTCATTTGCTTCTAAACCATCGGGTTCACCACCGCCGTCCCCTTCGCCGACGACACGCGATCGATCACGACGCGCTGGACGAGAACCTCGGCGTGAAGGAGGCTGCGGGGACGGATCTGTTCGTCTCCTGCGGCACACCGGCGAGTACTACTCGCTGACTGACGCCGAGTAGAAAGCGATCTTCGAGACTCACGTCGAGACC
>Ga0207732_100575_pt1 | contig 10132 bp, 9 predicted proteins | sample A23P1SouthBayCA_FD_187733 | JGI IMG/M metagenome (GOLD analysis project Ga0207732, IMG submission 187733) | Aerobic enrichment media microbial communities from Eden Landing Ponds, California, USA - A23 P3 (4) (SPAdes) | ecosystem: Environmental > Aquatic > Marine > Unclassified | place...
CGTCGAAGTAGGTCGTCGGCCAGGCGCCGTCGAGCCCGTTGATGCTGCTTTGCTCGGCGGGGTCGGTGGTTCGCTCGCCGTCAAGCCCACAGTGGACCGTGCCGTACTCGTCTTTGCTGCGCGGGTCCTCGTTATCGAACGTCGGCTCCCCGCAGCCCGCGATCGAGCCGAGCGCCGCTGAAGCGACGCCACAGAGAAGGGCTCGTCGCCGCATCACGACACCGTGGTACTGTGTGCTATGATTCGGACTGTCACAGTCGGACGAAATGACGGGTACTTCATTGAGAGATTGTTTTCGACGCTCGCTTCTTTTACCCGTGGGTACGTTCGTTGACGAAGGGATCGAGGACGTTGTTCGGCAGCCGCGACGAGACGGTACTCGACGATATCTCTACCCCGCCGGCGGTCTCACCGAATACCCGTTCGGGCGTCTTCGGCTGGGTTGTGAGGTAGTTCCCCGCCGAGGAGACACCGGGGAGGATGGCGGCGAGATCATTGGCTCGGCTCTGTATCTGGTTTGCGTACGGCGGGGCCCCTCCGGCGAGTTGGTTGCGAATCCGGAGCAGGTAGGCGCTTTGTGGCATATAGTAGGGTGTGATGCGGAGGCCAGCTTCGAGGTTGAAGAAGACGAACGGCGAATTGAACGCTTGGTTGCGGGTCCACGGGAGGCTGGTGTAAGCTCTTCGCTCTCCCTTTTTAAGATGAAAATGGTGCTGTGGGAACCGACTGGTGTCCCACACCCGACCGTACTGGTTACCGCGTGCATCGACGAAGAAGTCGATGAACGTGTAGATGTTGGGCACTTTGAATAGCGCTGCGAGAAGCGGGGCACAGAACACTGAGTCCGCAGTCGAGAGCAGTGAAGATGCCGTTACCGTTCCGTTCAGGCCGCTGAACCGCCAGCCGAGCACGTCCCTGAGGAAATTGTACATACCCTTTGAGCCGATTATGTTAAGTACTTGTTGTGCTACCCTCGTGTAGCCGCCGAAGATCGTCGAGACTCGGAACGCCTCAACGCCGTTATTGAGTCGAACTTTGGACGTATTGAAATATCGTTTCCGGTAGCCTCCGGTTACCGCCGTGCCATTACCGGTGTCGGTCGTGATAGCCTGTTTCAGATTGTTCGTGGATTCACCTTCGAGAGTGGAGGACTGGCTACTGCCGCTGAACGAGCTGACACGAGACGCGCTCGCGTCGATAGTGGTGCTGTCGGTCGCGACGGCGCTAACTGTCATTGTGTTCAGCAACCGGTATGCCCTGCCCGTGTAGGTCGGTCGTTCTTCGTACTTGCTTGACAGACCCGTCGTCGAGCCGCCGGACGTGCTATGTTGTCCGGCATCCACCATATCGCCGGTGAGCCAGTTGTCGTACAGCTTCGTCGAGCGAATCCGGAGCAGATTGAACGTCTGTCCGAGGAAGGTGGTATCAAAGTCGATATTCGCGTCAGGAGTGAAATACGGAATGGCACTGTTGTATTCGTCTCCAGCTCGAAGCCAGGATGCAACGTTCGTCCCGCCGGTGTACGTCGAGTTCTCGCTGGCACCCGGAATCGAGGAGACTGCTTGCAGACGGCCAGTGTACGTCGTCGCCATCACCAATCACCTCCAGTCTTGTAGGTCTCGCCTTGGATCGTGTATTCGATTCTTTGTGGAGCGAGGATCTCGTACTCGTAGGAAACGGATGTGCCGTCGGCGAACTCAATGCGGCCCTGCTCATAACCTTCGGAGCGCTCTTCGGCAACGAACTCTTCGATTATCCCGCGCTCGAGCGTGAGGTCTCGAATGGCGTTTCGTGAGCCCACGTTGCCGATCACAGCTGGATCGTCGCTCGCACGGATTCCGTCTAGGAACACGAAACCGCGAATCGGGTCCCCATCTTTTCCATTGCTCTGCTGATTGCGATCGGTGGAGAGCTCGATCGAGAGCCGCTCCGCGCGCTCTCGGGTCGATTCTGCGAGCTCAGTCATATCCCACTAGACGCGGCTTCTGAGGGCGTTGACGAGTGTGTGTTCCTGTGATCGATGAACACCACTCCCAGGGGCCTGAAGTTGGACCTCAACGGTAACTTCCTCGGCGTCTCCGACGGCTGGTAGTATGTCGGCGACGAGGTATGGCCGTGCCTTGAGATCGACCGCTTCGATCCGATCACGGTTTTCGAGCCGCGGCTTTGCTGCTTGGCCAATTGCGACGCCTAATGCCGACGAGCCGAGAGTAACAGCCGAAGGAACCTCCGCGGCCGGTGTCTGGAACAGCTCGTGATTACCGTTGATCGACCAACCGTCGAACCCATCCTCGAAGTCACCGAGCACGCCGTCGTCGCTGGCGTCGCTCGTCTCGCTCGTACCCGGGACGGCTGCAGCCCCACTACTGGCCATCGCAGCACCACCGAGTAGGGCACCGATTGACGTGAGTACCTCTCGGCGGGCGGTCTCAGGATTCGTCCAGCCGTCGACACACTTCTGGAGGTCTGATCGTTGATCATCATCCGAGGCCGTGAACTCGCGCGACGTTTTCTGTAAGGGTTCGTCGGTAGCCTTTGGTTCTGTTCTCCCTGTCTGCCGATCATCATTGGTATTTGAATCCATAGGTTACTCACCCGAGATTTATTAATCATAGATGTATAGTAAAACTAGTTGTCGGAGTGAAAGTGAATCCATCATGATTATAAACGCAGTCCGTTATTAAAACTCTCTAGCGGTCGTGCGGGTCCGTACAACGGCGCGTTTATGTTACGTTGGTCGTAGGTGGCTAGGAGAGTACCTTTATTTGATGTCAGCGGGACCAAAATTCTAGTTAGCACTGCTCAGCTCTAACTGCTTCGCTTGGAATATGTCCAAAAAATATTGTTTTGACGGATTAAACTAATGCATCGACCTATTGTCACGGAGCTGATAGTATTAGATCTCGGACTCCGACCAGTCATACAATTATAAATATCTATCATGACGTATACTTGTCATTATGCCTGACACATAGGCGGGTTTAGTGTACTAATTGAATGCTCCTCCTGCGAACACTATTTAAAAATCATCTCCCAACGGTGAGACGAATGTCGTACCGAAGCGTAAACAGTCGCACCCCAAGCAACTCAACGCGGTGAACTGCTTTGATTCCCCCACTCTCATCATCAGGTTCCACGACCAGCGTCTCGTTCAGTGGCAGTCGCACGCCAACCCCGCTGACCAGTAGATAGAGCCCGGCATCGTCACCGTTAGCAGCTTTGGGGAAAGAGGAGAGAACGAGTGCTTCACCGTCAGCTCCGCCATTTTCGACACGGAGGATACCGGTCAAGTTGCTCCCCGGGAGCGGAAACGTGACCCGCAAGTACGACCGGCCGATACCAATGTATCGGTCATAAATACCAACGTAGGTCATACTGTCGGCCCCGGTGGCTCGATCGACGTTCGATCGGATCCACGCCCGATCACCTGTCTGGGCATCTCCACTGGTCACAGCCACGACACGACCAGACAGTACGCGGTTACCGTCGGCAGCAACGAGTGGTACCGACAGCTGTCCGACCCGAGTTGCGACTGGGCGGTACAAGACTGCGAGTTGACGCCACGGCGTCGCCCAGTCCGGTGAAACAGCCAGTTCGTACTCGCCGGATCGCTCGAAGAATCGCCGGACAGAAGCGGCGACTATGGACGGATCGAACTGATCGGACTGATACGCGTTGACCTCGTCCATCATCCCCGAGACGGTGGCGTTGCCGGTCAGTCCCCGGCGGTCGAGAAAATCCTCGCCCACGGACCAGCCACCGGTAAGGCGACTGATCGGGATTCCGGGCGATCGAGCCCGTGATTCCGGGATGGCGAGTCGCCAGCCGACGAGCGCGGGCACCGCAAACCCGTACGCGTTCAGTTGGCCGTGGTAGGTGACCATCGTCCCGAACGACTGTGGCCCGATACCGAGGTACGTGCCGCCTGTCGCCCGTGCGAACCCATATATGACGGCAAACCCCATCGAGATGGTAACCGCGAGCGAAGCGCCGCCGAGGAGTACTCGCTGGGACCACCTCGAAAGCCGTGGAAGCACGCCGACGATAACCACCACCGAGAACAGTGCGACGGCAGTCGTGAAAAACGCGACTGCGATGAACTCGATCGTCGCCGCCAGCGGCAACTCCAGTGCGACGGCAGTGATACCGGTCCCGATAATCCCCGGGCCCACTACGATGATGGCAGTCGTCCACCGAAAAATGGACGCAAACCGCCCGTCGGGATGGTATCGACCGGCCATCCCTGCGAGGATAGGCAGGACGGATCCAGCGTAGTGGAAATGGACGATGGTGAGCGTGACGAATATCGGCTCGAAGACCAGAGACACCCCAGCACGATCGAACAGCAGCGCCGCGCCACCGACTACGATGTAGAGTAGGCCGGCGTCCACCGACACCTCTTCGATCGGCCACGGTCCTCGCTGAAGGAGTCGCCACCCCCCGAAGCCGGCGACGGTCACCGTCGTGGCCGCCCAGGGGAGCGCCGTCAGAACTGCCGCAGTCCCTGGCGTCATTATGAGCGAGAAGAGGCCGAGAAGCGCCGTTATCGGCTGTCCAACGACGGCGATCCGGTACCACCTCGACCGCGTTCCGTCCCGCCGGGGCGTGTCCGCGAGGCGGATGGCCAGCGGAACCAACACGAGCATCGCCAATGCGATGACGTTCTGAATCGGGCCGAACAGGTTCACAACGACGAGGAGAAGCCATCCGACGGCGCCCAGCACCGCGCTCACGTCGGCAAACGCAGGGAGCGATTCCCATCGAGGCTGCCTGTCGCTGGCACCGACGGTCATCGAGTAACACCCATGTCCGCGGGGGCGTCTTCGGACTGGAGCCCCGGGGAGTCCTCGTACTCGACGATGAACCACCCGTCGTACCCGAACACGAATCCGACGAGTGGGTTCGATATCTCCACCGAAATCTCGAACTGATCGCGGTCATTGTCGTATCGTTCAGTCACGTTCACGTCTGCACGGAGCGGTCGCGGGATCGGAAGGGATCGGTGTCTGTAGACGACCCACTGGTCGCCCGTCTCGATGTGAAGCGCCCCAGTCGATGTCGCTGTCAGTCGGAGCTCCGTACGGAGCGTCCGGTGGGTTCCCAGCGCGTCGACGATGCAATCGCGTGCCTCGTCGTACCGCATGTACGCGTCGAACTGGCGGCCCGGCCCCACGTCGAACCACCGAAGGTACGCGAGCGACTCGACGCCGTTCTCCTCGAACGGAACCGTTCGCACCTGGAAGGGAACGTCCGTTCCGCTCTCGGGGAACAGCAGGTTTCGGCCGGTGCCGGCCCACAGCACCGGGAGCGCGAGCCGGTTCCGTTCGATCGAGCGCATCCGGCCCCGCCCCACACATCGTCGGTTATCGGTGCTCGCCAGCGCGTACCGCTCCTGGATCGCCGGATGCAAGTCCGCGTACGCCGACCCGAGAGCACGCTCGAACACGCTGTTCATCCGTCTGGCGGGGTCCGCAGACAGTTCGCGGCCGTCGGGACCCGACCCGCCAGGCGACCAGCGGCCACACCGAGCGCAACCATCCCGATAGTCGTGACGACCGGATTGTACGGCCCGAGCGCGACCGAGGGGTCCGAGAGCACTGCCCCGGCGGTGAGCGCGACCGGTGCTACCCCACCGAGATACGCGAGCCACGCCGAACGCCACCGCCAAAGCAAGGCGACACCGAACGCGACCTCGAAGAGACCGAGTACGGCCACCGCTTCGGCTGCGATCGACTCCAACCCGAGTTCGACGAAGGGCGCACGTTCTGCGGGGTGTGAGACGAGCAACTTGGGAACCAATCCCTGATAGATCCAGATGAGCGCCAGTCCGATCCGCGTGACAGCGTGGGTGAGTAACATCCGATAACTCGTCCCTGGGGACGTTCCCTCCTCAACCCAGCGGGCCAGCACGTCGAAGCTGAGTGCGGTCGCCCACCCAAGGAGCGGGCGAAAAATGGCTCTGTCGATCACCCGGCCCAGTCGTCCCCACCGCGTGTCGTAGTTGTACTCGGTGAGAAAGCGTAGGCCGTCGTCTGTCTCGACGTATCGCCAGAACCCGCGGCCTTCGCTGATGAGGGAGATCGGGTCCCCGCTCTCGAAGGAGAGGACCGATGTCGTCTCCTCGCCGTCTTCGTTGGTAGCGACGGACGTCCCCGTTCCCTCGATGCCGACTCCGAACCCGATCCGAGTCGCGTACGTGAACCGCTGCGGTTCACCCTCCTCGCGAGGGAGGTACTCGATGTCCGAGAAACGCAGGTCCCATCGCTCGTGCTCCGTTGGATCTTGGGTTTGTTCCCAAACACTATCGAGCGGCCCGTCGATGAGTCGTTCGACGTAGATCGCATCTCGATTCATTTCTGAGCCCTGAACGCACGGTAAGGTAATATGTCAGCGAGAATCATGTGTTTTCTTATTTTGGTGGTTATATAAATCTGAGGGGACAGTGAACAAATATCTAAAAATTAAGACATCATGTGCTGCTTAAAATCTCAGTAAAAAGGACGACAATCGATGCTAGAGACCGTAGTGTTTCGGTAAGCTGATTCCATGCGAAGCTGAACAATCTGAGCCAGTCGTCGGCAGTTGCTGCGTTGGCGTTGCTGAAGTATTTCAGAAACAGAAAGCTCGATTTTTTATTTTTCTAACGACATGTTCAACAGCATTCCGACTTCCATGTTTCTCGTATCTGAAATCGATGCCGTGGCGCTGACAGGCATCTTGTAACGAGTGCGAGCTATCGACGAGAAACACGGCTACGGAGACGGTGTGTTTCGCGGAAAGTTCGGTGAGACACAAATGCGCGAGAACCTCCGTTGTCGTCAGTTCAAGCTTCGTGTGTAGCAATTTGTTTGTTTTGGGATCGACAGCAGCATACAGTCAATAGTACTCATCGTTCAGTTGAATCACCGGCCTGTCAATCCAACGTGATCCGGACATCGACCGGCTTCGGACTGTATATTGGCTTTGTGAACCCAATTATGGATGGTGTATTGAGAGCGTTCGACATCGAATACCTCAAAGACAAATACAGTATTCGAGAGTGAGAGTCCAGCAAGATGCAGCTGAATACTGAGCTTCATCAGAAACTCCGGTGCCGCTTCTCGTTCAACAAACTCTAAGATGATTTCGTCTAACTATCCGCTGAGGAGGTCTTTTTGACATGGAGCACTCGTAAAACGAACCCCCTAATCCTTTATTCTTATTTGAACCCCGCGGTATCCGGGGAGCAAACACTGAAATCTCTGGCCAAAAATAAAAGATATGACTATTACGGCCAGACTGAACTACGCAAGTTAGACATTTAGTTACTTCTGTAACACCGATGCAATCGAGACGTGATGTCGGAGACGCTGGATCCACTATCAGACCGTGCGTGCCGGATGACCCACGCCTATAAAACCGGAATTGAGCTCAGAGAAACGCTGCGAGATGGAGCGTGCCTCCGATCGGCGGCCAGTGAGGTCACGCTCTATACAGACCAACTTGAGGACGGCTACCCGGAGTGGCACCCGGCACCCGATTCGTTCCGGGGAATGCTCCGGCTGTTCATCTATCGGGAGCTGACCGGCGACAGTTACCGAACGCTCGAAACGTATCAGGAACTGGCCGAGCCGTTCGGACTGGATCATGTCCCCGACGAGGCCGTGCTCTCGCGAACGTGGCGTAATCGCTTCGACGACGCCGTCCGCGAGTACGTGACCGTCGCCGCACACTATGTGGTCAAAGAGATCCACGATTATGGCCCCGCCATCTCTGCGGTACGCCCGAAAGAGGAAGTCACTGACTCGAAGCCGGAGTCGGTTGAAAACGATGAGCAGGACGAGTCTGGGGGCATTGAGTTCTCGGACGAGCAGATACGTCGAACAACACGCCTCGCACGGGACCACGGTTTCGATGGATTCGACTCTGGCCGAGCGCAGAACGCCTCCTACGAGGATACGCAGTTCTTCGAGCTACAGACGTTCATGGGGATGGTGGGCTGCGGGACCGCTCAGGGGGCTGCTCGCTTCCAGTTCCGGCGTGGGGATGACTACGGTCCACACGGGGACACCCATTTGCGAGCGGTCAAGCAGTTCGAACCGGAGGCACTCATCGAGGGCTTCGATGTAGCCTGCGACCGACTGCTCTCGGCAATCGGATCGGAGGCCTCGTTTCGCCGGCCGGTGACCGCAGCTATCGACATCACCACGATCCCCTACTACGGCGACGTTGAGGGCATGTCGATGGTCAGCGGGGTGCCCGGTGAGCACGAACGGGCATTCAAGTTCGCGACGTTGTCGATTATCGGAGAGAACATTCCGCTGGTCCTAGCTATCGAGCCGATTCGTGAGAGCTCTCATTGGGACGAGAATCAGTCGAATCAGGTCCATCGTGTCATCCGGCGGTTGGTGAGTCGCGCGAAGGAACACGTCCCCATCGAGACGGTGCTCTGTGATCGTGAGTTCGACTCGATGCGGGTGTTCCAGACGCTCCAGAATTACGATATCAACTACCTCATCCCGAAACGCATCACCAGCACCGAGCGCGAGGCTATCGACCAGATGGACGCGGATGGGCAGGAGGTTGCGGTCGAGACGGCTTCAGTGAACGTCGAGTCGGGCTCGCACGAGCTACGGTTTCTGTACGTCCCGTCCACAAGCGGTGAGGGTACGGCCGTGTTCGCGACGAATCTCAGAGTCGGGGCGGATGAGGCCGAAACGTTCTGCCGGCGCTACAGCCGCCGCTGGCAGATTGAAAACGAGTACAAGTCCATCAAGCACGACTTCCTCGCGAACACCTCCTCGAAGGACTACCGCGTCAGGCTGTTCTACTTCGTGTTTGCGGTGCTGCTGTACAACATTTGGCGGCTCACCGACTTCCTACTGAAAGCGGGTGTCGATGGAGAGATGGACTATACGCCCGTGTTGACCGCCGGTGAGTGTGTCGAGCTCGTTGCCTCGGCGCTGATCCCGCCCGACTGAACGCTCGGACACTCGAACGCCCGCCGCGGCTGAGTGGCAATGCTGTCCAGAATCGCCAATTTCCGAGCAATTGTTGATGCACGCTCGGAAGGAGAGTCCAATCAGTGCTGATCCCGATCACTAACCACGCGAAATTGCACCGAGTGGTCGGCGATTCAACCCAGAACTAGCCCATCCTCCGAAACTCTGGGCTATCGGGCCAGCTCGAAAATAGTATAGCAATATATAATTTATACATTTCTCAAACCGCTATTACGGCGGTCTTAGAGGACTTACCTGTCGTATTGAGTCATCTCGGAGTATCACGCGACCACTTACGTTTAGCGTGATAAACGTGAACAGATTCAAGGAGGTGGCCGCCGTCTGCCACAGCGACTACGATGATACCGCCGAACACCCAGGGTACACGCCCTCAGGACGCCCCTGCAGATTCAGCCGAGGCCTCGCGGGGCTTCCTGTTCGTTACTGGGGCCCCGGATCGGCACCTCGACTCCCTGACCGCAGAGGACGGTGACGCCCGATGACTCCTGATGAGGGGCACACGGCGACGGCGTCGGAAGCAGCGACCGTCTCCGTCCTCGACGTCCTGGAGGATTACCTCACGGACAAGGGAAAAGGGCGAGACGGTGAGAGCGGACAGTATCGACGACACGCCGACCGCGAGGTGAACCGATTCGTCGAGTTTCTCGTCGGCGACCGACCGACATCTTCGGTGGTCTTTGAAGAACTGACCGTGGAGGCGCTTCGTGAGTACGCTCGGTATCTCTCCCGCCAGGGGTGGACGGAAGGGACGGTTCAGAACTACTACGCGCACGTCTCCGGGTTCTGTGGGTGGGCGGCTCGCGAGGGCTACCTCTCGGGGAATCCCGCCCAGCGGCGCCGTGCGAAAGAGCCACTCCCCGAGGATACAGGCCGAAAGAGCGGCGAGCAGCAGGCGTGGTCGACCGAACAGCGCGACCAACTTCTCTCACACGTAGACGAGCACGCGCACGAGGCGGTTGACGACGTCGCGACCGACCGGCAGGCCGCGCTCAAGGCCTGTCGCGATCGCGCACTTGTCTACGTGCTCTGTTTCACCGGCGTACGCGGCGCGGAGATACTGGCCGACGACGGCGATGACCGGCGGGGACGCGACGGCCTGCGCTGGGCGGACGTCTCCCTCGAGACCAATA
>Ga0207732_100577_pt1 | contig 10120 bp, 9 predicted proteins | sample A23P1SouthBayCA_FD_187733 | JGI IMG/M metagenome (GOLD analysis project Ga0207732, IMG submission 187733) | Aerobic enrichment media microbial communities from Eden Landing Ponds, California, USA - A23 P3 (4) (SPAdes) | ecosystem: Environmental > Aquatic > Marine > Unclassified | place...
CAGGAGGGGACGTTCCCGCTCCCGGAGGCCCAAATCGACCGCTTCGCCGTGAAGTCGGCCATCGGCTACCCGGACCACGAGGGCGAGGTCGAACTCCTCCGCCGGCGCGTCGCCCGCCGCGAGCGCGCGCCGACGGTCGATACCATACTCGACACCGAGCGGGTGCGCGCGATGCGGAGCGTGCCCGAGGACGTGCGCGTCGAGGCGGACGTGCTCGACTACATCGCCACCGTCACGCGCGCAACGAGAGAGGACCGCCGCGTCGAGGTGGGCGTCTCCCCGCGCGGAACCCAGCGCCTCCTGGAAGCCGTCCGCGCGCGGGCGGTGCTCGACGGGCGGGAGTACGTCGTCCCCGAGGACGTGAAACGCGTCGCCGTGCCGGTGCTCGCTCACCGCCTCGTGCTCACCCCCGACGCGTCCATCGAGGGCGTTTCGAAGGCGGACATCGTCGGGAACGTCCTCGACACGGTGACGGTGCCCACCGTCGAGTAATCCCCTGACTCACTCGCGGAGGGCGGCCATCAGCAGTATCGACGCGAAGAGCAGGAAGACGAGCGTCGAGAGCGCCACGTCCCGGAAGGCGATACGGTACAGCAGGAACCCGGCCGTCGCGGCGGCGAGCCCGACGGCCGCCACGGCGCCGGCGTGGACGAGTTCCAGGCGCCGCGTGTCGGCCCCGCGCCCGAGTTGCTCGCCCACGTCGATGGCGTGTCCGGCGAGGTCCCACGCCGCGACGGTCGCCACCGCGCCAAACAGCGGTATCGCGGCGACGGCGTGGGAGCCGGCGCCGACGACGACGCCGCCGCCGAGCGCCATCGCGCCGGTGTCGACGGCGCGCCGGGTGTTTTTAAATGCGCCGAGGAGGAGCGCCGCGAACCCGCCCGCGGCGAGGGCGACGGCGAACGTGTTCGTCGCGGCGGCGAGCATCGCCAGCACGCCGGCGAGCAACGCGAGGGTGCGCGAGAGCGTCGCCGGCCGGTGGTCGGGGTCGCTCACTGTCGCCACCTCCGGCTCGCGCGTTCGAGCGCGACGGGCAGCGCCGTCCCGGGGTCCCAGTCGACGACGCGGATGTTGACGGCGCGCGCCGCGGTGAGTCGACGCCGGCGTTCGAGGCGGGCGAGCGCGCGGCCGGGCGTCGAAGTGTCCGTCACGTCGGGCGAGAGCAGCGTGACGGCGTACCCGCGCGTCTCCAGGCGCCGCGCGACGGTCAGGGCGTAGGAGTCGACGAGCGGGGAGACGAACACCACCTGCGCGTCGGCCGGGAGACGCTCCCGGAGGCGGCGAAAGGCGACGAGTGGTCGGAACTGCTCGGGGGGGCGTGTCGGCGCCATCGCGGGCGAGAGCGCCAGCGCCTCCCGGAGTCGGACCCGATGCGTGCGTCCGAGCCCCGGCGAAATCCACTCCCAGCGCGGCCCGAAGGCGGCGAGTCCGACCCGGTTGCTCGTGTCGAGCGACGCCGAGGCGACGGCGCTGCCCGCGGCGACGCCGTAGTCGATGGCGGACTCGTTGTCGGCGTCCGCGACGTGGGCGTCGGCGCGCGTATCGAGGACGACGACGGTCTCGGCGGCGCGCTCCTCGCGGAAGTCGACGGTCGTCATGTCGCCGGTTTTCGCCACGCGCGCCCAGTCGATGCGCGCGATGGGGTCCCCGCGGCGGTACTGGCGCGTGCTGTGGAACTCGACGCCGCTGCCCGCCGTGTCCGTCGTCACCCGGCCCGCGTAGTCCGTCGCCTGCGAGCGGAGGGGGAAGGACGCGAGCGCTTCGAGTTCGGGCACGCAGGTGAGTTCGGTGTGAGTCAGGCGCTCCGTCTCGCGTTCGGTCGTACCCAACCAGTCGCGGGCGGCGATGCGGACCGGTTCGAAGGCGTGCTCCCCGCGTCTGGCCTCGATGTCGTACTCGACGGTGGCCGACTCGCCGGGCGGGAGCGCCGTGCCCAGACGCGGCGACCCGTCGGCCACGTCGAGCGTTCGGGGGACGCCGTCGACCACACGGAGGTCCGGGAGCGTCCGCTCGCCGGCGTTCGTCACCTCGAGCGTCACGGTGACGGAGTCGCCGGGTTCGGGCGCGTCCTCGTCGAGCGTCCGTTCGAGCGCCACCTCGACGTCGGGCGCGGACCCGGCGCGCGCGGCGGTGGCGTAGCCGACGCCGACGACGGCGAGCAGGAAGGCCGCGGGGAGGCGGAATCCCGCGCCGAACGCCGCCGCGCCGAAGGCGAGCGCGCTCACGCCGACCCAGCGTTCGGTCCGGTGAACGGTGTCGCTCATTGTTCGCTCGCCTCCGGTTCCGGTTTGGTGCCCGGTTCGTCGGCCGCGCCGTCCGGCGTTCCATCCGAGTTCTCCGACGCCCGCTCCGCGTCATCCGGTGCCCCGGACACATCGCCGTTCGCCTCCGCCGCCGGCGTCTCGTCGAGGCGGGAGAGTTCCAGTATCGCGCGGCGCGCGAGGTCCGCACGCGTCGGGCCGCGGTCGAACACGGCGCCGAAGAAACTGTCCTGTCCGGCGCGGAGTTCGGCCGCGCGCTGTCCCGAGAAGAAGGCGGCGGCGTGCGGGTCGTCCGTCCACGAACCGTCGTCCAGTTTCTCCGTGGCCGTCGCCGGCGCGCAGTTCAGCGCGCGGGACACCACGTCGACGGCGACGGGTTTGAGGCGCTCGATGAGCGCCACGTCCGGCGGGGTGACCCGCGTCTCCGGGCCGACGCGGTTGGCCGCGAGTTCGCGGTCCACCTCGGTTCCGGGACGGGGGAGCGAGCGCCGCGACTCCGGCGTGCCGAACGCCGTTCGCTCCCCGGACGCGAGGTACCGCCGCCGAACCGCGACGGCGCCGAACAGGGCGAGTACGAGGCCCAATCCGGTGACGACGAACGCCTCGCTGACCGTCGGTATCAGCGACGGTGCCGCGAGCGACGCGAGCGCCAGCGCCAACACGGCGACGCCGAGGGCGGCGAGCGCGGTGCGGAACGGGTTCACGGCCACCGCGAACGCAGGGGGTTGTGAGAGCGGGTCATGGATGGGGTTGGGATTCGGGGCCCTTTACGATGCGGGCTCGTCGCCGTAGGCCGATTCGATGCGGCGGAGCACCGCCACCGCGCGCTCCTCGCGCTCGGGGGTCGGCTCCTCGCCGCCGTAGCGGACGCCGCGGAACAGCGCCGTGAGTTCGGCCGCGTCCGCCTCGTCGACGCCCGCGGCCACGGCGGCGTCCGCGAACTCCGCGGGCGTGCTCGACGCCGGCGCGTCCACGTCGAGGTGGGTCGTCATCTCCCGCCACGCCCGGTACACCTCGTTGTCGACGGCCGACGCGTCGGCGCCCTCGATGCGGTCTGCGGCGCGGCCGGCGATGTGTCCGACCTCCGCGGGCGCGCCGTCCGCGGCGTCCTCGGCCTGGTTTTCGGTCGCGGTGCCGAGCACGCCCGAACCGGCGCCGAACCGGCGCGCGAGGAGCACTGCGACGAGGACCACGACGACGACGGCGACGCCCATCAGCGCCGGGTCGAACCCGATGGACACCGGGTCCGTGCTGCTACCCTGGGGCGCTGTCGTCGGCTCTCCCATCCCCCCGCTGTCGCCGCCCGGGTCGCCCGAGAGGAGGGAGAGCGCGTAGAGGAGCAATGCGAGGAGCGCCAGCGGGATGATGACCATGACGACCTGTCTGAGCGTCTGAAGGGGGTGTTCGAGGAACGCGACGATGCCGATGACGAACCCCACGACCACGAGGGCCGTGAACAGCCGCTGGAGCCACGTCGGAACGGAGATGTCGACGGCGGTGGACTGGGGCGGGTCGGGGTCCTCAATGAGACTGCCGTCGCCCTGGGTCTCGTTCCCCGCCACGCCGTCCGTAGACTGGGGGTTCGGGAGCCCCGCCGCCGCGAACGCGAGGGCGAGACAGCAGAGGAGCGCAACCCCGAGCGTTACCAGCGTCGAACGTTGCACACCCCCACGACGGGCGGGGGGACTATTGGGGTTTCGCCGCGCGGAAAGGTTGAAGGTAATCGGGGAGCGAGCGAGGGCGTGGCGCGCCACGACACCCCGCTCGACCCGATAGCGGCCCGCGCGCTCGCGGGGACGCCCATCACGCCGGCGGCGCTGCGCCGGGGCGACGTGTCCTACCACGAACTGCGCGCCGCGGGCGTGGAGTCGGGGACGGCGCGGCGACTCCGCCGGGAGTACTCGCTCGTGTGGGACTTTCGATGGCGGGCGGGCGAAACGGACCTTGGGGAGCGCGCGTCCGTCGTCTCCGGGTTGAGCGAGGCCGAACGGGAGTGGGTCGCGGCGAGCGACGCGGGGGCCTGCGAGCGCTGTGGCGCGACGCTCGTCACCTACGAACTCGGCGGGAAGACGACGACGGCCTGCGAAAACTGCGGCCACGCTGACGTGAGCGTGGGCCACGAGAGCGCGTCGAAACGCGCATCGAAGGAGTCGGGCGAGTCGAACGGGTCAAGCGAGGAGACGTGGGCCGACGCCCGGGAACGGTTCCGGGAGCGCTCCGGGTCAGAATCGAGGTCCGAAACGGAACGTTAACGAACCGAGTCGAGGAGCAGGCGCTGTTCCTGCCGTTTGACCTCGTGTTGGATGTCGCGGACGGCGTCGATGTTGGCGCTGATGGAGGTGGCGCCGCGCTCGACGAGGAAGCGAGCCATCTCGGGGTCGGAGCCGGCTTCCCCGCAGATGCTCGTGCTCACGTCGTGCTCGCGACAGATGTCGATGACGTCCCCGATGAGCTTCTTCACCGCGGGGTGGTTGGCGTCGTAGCGGTCCGCGACGGCCTCGTTGTTCCGGTCCACGGCGAGCGTGTACTGGGTGAGGTCGTTGGTGCCGAAGCTCACGAAGTCGACGCCCTCCTCGATGAACTCCTCGACGGAGAGCGCGCCGGCGGGCGTCTCGACCATCACGCCCCACTCGTGGGATTCGGGGTCGACGCCGGCGTCAGCGAGCGCCTCGCGGCAGGCCTCGGCGTCGTCGCCGTCGTTGACCAGCGGGAACAGGATTTCGACGTTGTCGTAGCCCATCCCGTGGAGGCGTCGGAACGCCTCCAGTTCGAGCGCGAACAGGTCCGGTTCGTTGAGGCTGCGCCGGATGCCCCGGTAGCCGAGCATCGGGTTGTGTTCGGCGGGTTCGTCCTCGCCGCCCTCCAGGCGGCGGAACTCGTCCGTGGGCGCGTCGAGCGTCCGTACCCGAACTGGGCGGGGGTAGAACTCGTCAGCGACGGTTCGGATGCCGTCGACGAGGCGGGAGACGTACGCGTCCTCGCCCTCCGTGCGGACGTGCTCGGCCGGCGTCTTGCCGGTGCGGAGCACGAGGTGTTCCAGTCGCAGGAGGCCGACGCCGTCGGCGCCGGTTGCGGCGGCGCGCTCCGCGGAGTCGGGGAAGGAGACGTTTACCTTCACCTCCGTCGCCGTCATCGGCTTGACGGGCGTCGTCGGGCGCACGTCCTCGTTGTCCTCGGGCGTCGGGGCGGGCGCGTCGGCCGTCTCGTCGGTCGGAGTCGCTTCTGTGGCGGTCTCCTCGGCCGGCGCGGCGGCGACGGTGACGTTGCCGCGCTCGCCGTTGATGCGCACCCGGTCGCCGTCGGAGATGCGCTCGGTGGCCTCCTCGGTGCCCGTGACGGCGGGGACGCCCACCTCGCGGGAGACGATGGCGGCGTGACTCGTCAGACCGCCCTCGTCGGTGACGATGCCGCCGGCGCGTTGCATCGCGGGCACCATGTCGGGCGTCGTCATCGCGGTGACGATGATGTCGCCCTCCCCGACGGCGTCGAGTTCGTCGAGGTTCTTCACGACGCGGGCCGGGCCGACCGCCGACCCGGGGCTCGCGCCGTGGCCGCTCACCAGCACGTCACCGACCTCCTCGTCAGCGACCGACTCGCCGGCGTCCTCGTCGATGGTCGTGAGCGGGCGGGACTGGAGCAAGGACACTTCGCCGTCAGCGATGGCCCACTCCACGTCCTGGGGCTCGCCGTAGTGGTCCTCGACCTTCCGGCCGAGCGCCGCCAGCGAGTCGAGTTCCGCCTCGTCGAGAACGCGCTCGTTCCGCTTCGCCTCGGGCACGTCGACCTGCTCGGTTTTCCCGGTGTCAGGGTCCTTGACGAACTGCGTGCGCTTGGTGGCGACGGTGGCCGTCTGCACCTCGCCGTCGGGCGCGAGCACGTAGTTGTCCGGGGACACCTGCCCGGAGACGACGCCCTCGCCCAGCCCCCAGGCGGCCTCGACGGTCATCTCCTCGGCGCCGGTCGTCGGGTCCCGCGTGAACATCACGCCGCTCTTCTCGGCGTCGACCATCCGCTGGACGACGACGGCCATGTCGACCGCCTCGTGGGCGAACCCCTCGCGGACGCGGTAGGCGATGGCGCGCTCGGTGAAAAGCGAGGCCCAGCAGTCCTGCACGCGCTCGACGAGGTCCTCGCCGGTGACGTTGAGGTGGGTGTCCTGCTGGCCCGCAAAGCTCGCGTCGGGGAGGTCCTCCGCCGTCGCGGAGGAGCGCACGGCGACGAACGGGTCGTCCTCGAACTCCTCGTAGGCGGCCGTTATCTCGGCGGCCGTCTCCTCGGGAACCTCGGTCTCGGAGACGAGTTCGCGGGCGCGCTCGGCGGCATCAGCGAGCGCCGCGGAGTCCTCCGGGTCGACATCGAGAACGTCGGCAAGTTCGTCGGTGATACCGGCGTGCTCGATGAAGTCGCGATACGTGGACGCGGTCACAACGAAGCCCGCCGGGACGGGGAGGCCCGCGCGGACGAGTTCCCCCAGCGAGGCCCCCTTCCCGCCGGCAATGGTTACGTCGTCACGGTCGAGGTCATCGAACCACCGGATTGGCATGTGAGCGAGAATCCGCCAGCCAGGGGTTAAAATCAACCGGTTCCTTCGGCCGCGCGCGAACACGGCACACGTTCGTCACGAACGACAGCTTTTACGTGAGAGTCGTGCGACAGCCGCTTTGCGTGAGGGTCGTGCGACAGCCGACCCTCCGGAACGTACCGGAGACGGCGGCGTCCGAATCAGGACTGGGGCTCTCCCTCCGCGCGCCCCTCGATTCGTACCGTCTCGAAGCGCCACTCGCTGTCGACTCGTCGGAAGGTGTCCTCGTAGACGGCCTGCTTCCATCCCTGCTCGCCGTCGGGCGTCTCGAAGCGGAGCGTCACGTACCACGAACCAGTCGCTTCGTCGCCGTCGACGTCGATGACGGGGTTCGAGACGGTGTGCGCCGAGAAGCCAAAGGCCTCGTCGAACACCTCCGTTGCGAACGTCGTCAGTTCCTCGCGACCGTCGTAGCGGTCCACGCCGACGCGGACGAACGCGCCGTCGTCGGTGAAAAGCGACACCCACTTCTCGTAGTCGCCGGCGTCGATGGCGTGACAGTAGCGGTGTTTCAGCTGCCGGAGTTCGAGATGCGTTTCGGGGTCCACAGCCGGACAAGAACTGGGCGAGCCAAAATTCTATCTTTCGACGCCACCCGGGACCTGCCGCGTCGACGACGCCCGGGAGGCCTTTGCCGGCAGGGGGCCAAGCGGGCGTATGACCGCGGGCGACCCCGAGATGGACCTGCTCCGATGGGTGCGCGAACACGCGCCCGTGCTCGCATCCATCCGGGCCGAGGACGGAGAGCGCGTCCCGCTCAACGGCCGCACCGTCGCCGTCTCCGCGCCGCTCACGCCACACACCGGCGTCTTCGTGGAGACGTTACGGACTGCTGGCGCCGACGTCGTGTGCTGTGGCGAAGCGAACACCGACCACGCCGCCGTCGTCGAATCGCTGGCCAAACAGAATGGAATCACGGTGTTCGGGGAGCCCGGGATGGACGCCGAGGCGTACGGCCCCGCGCGGGACCGACTGTTAGCGCGCGAACCCGACTACGTCTGCGACGACGGCGCGGCGCTGCTCTCGCGGGCCCACGAGCGCCACCCGCGAATCGCGGCCGGGATTCGGGGCGCGGCCGAACAGACGACGAGCGGCGTCACGCGGGTCCGGGCGCTCGACGGGGACGGGGAACTGCGCTGTCCCGTGTACGACGTGAACGGCGCGTCCACGAAGCGCCTGCTCGACAACCGCCACGGCACCGCCGAGAGCACGATAGCGGCGCTGTCCGCGGTGACGGAGCGCACGCTCGCCGGCTCTGTCGTTGTCGTCGCCGGCTACGGCCCGTGTGGGCGAGGGCTCGCCGGAAAGCTCCGGGGGATTGGCGCGCGGGTGCTCGTGACGGAGGTCGACCCCCGGCGCGCGCTGGCGGCACACGCGGCGGGCCATCGCGTGTGCCCCATGTCGGAGGCGGCGGCCGTCGGGGATGTCTTCCTCACCGCCACCGGGAACCGGAACGTCCTGCGCGCGGAGCACGTCACGGCGATGTCGGACAACTCCGTCCTCGCCTCGGCGGGCACCGAGGACGAGATAGACGTGCGGGGCATCGCGGCGGCAGCGACGGACACCACGGAATTCGACGGCGGCATCCGCTATCGCTTCCCCGACGGGCGAGCGGTGTCGGTGCTCGCGGGCGGCCACCCGCTGAACCTGGCGGCGCCGAGGGCGTCGGGCAACGCCGCCGGGGTGATGGACGCGACGTTCGCGCTGTTGTACGCGGCAATCAGGGACCTCCACGAGCGAGCGCCGGACCCCGGCCTCCGTCCGCTCCCCGCGCGCCTCGACGCCGAGGTGGCCGAGCGGAAACTCGACGCGGCGGGCGTGGCGTCGGACGCGCTACGGGACGCGGAGAATTGACTCCACACGGGAAGGGTGGGTTACAGCCCGCTCGGATACAGCTCGGGAACCCGCTCGCGGTCCGGGTGGCGTTCGAGCGGGTGGAGCGCTGCCGTGTCGTCGACGTGAACGTAAGCGTCGTAGCGCCGCCGGAGGTCCGTCGGCACGTAGTTGCCCGCCTCGAATCGAGGGTCGTAGACGACGCCGATGGCCCGATGCCCCCGCGGCTCAGCGAGCGGGTCGCCCGACATCACGTCTCCGGTGAACAGCAGGCGGTTCTTCGCGCCGGCCCGGTGGAAAGCGTCCTCGTAACTGCCCGTCGAGGCGGGCGGCACCGCCATCTCCTCCATCGGTGCGCCCCACTCCTCGCCGGCGACGACGCGCCCGGAGTGGGTGCCGAAGCCGACGAGTTCGACCCCGTCGTGTCGCTCTCGTACCAACTGGCCGATGTTCAGCCGGTCCCGGCCGGCCATGTCCGTGGCGCGCGCGTCTCCGACGTGCGTGTTGTGTGCCCAGACGACGGCCTTCGCGTCCCCGCCGTGGTGGTCGACGAGCCTATCGAGCGTGTCGGCCATGTGCTCGTCGCGGACGTTCCAGGAGTCCGTCGTCCCGGAGGCGAGCGCGCGGTAGTACGCCTCGGCGTTCCGCGCGACGAGGGCGTTCTGCTCCGCGTCGAAGTAGTCGTCCGGATGCCCGCTGTCGTGTGTCGACGCCGACTGCCTGAGTTCGGTGAGCACGTCCACAACTTCGTCCTCGCAGCCCTCGGGCACCATCCGGAGCGCGCGAGCGTACTCCTGGGCGTCCTCGCCGTACGGTTCGAAGCAGCGATACGCCTCCCGAGCGTCCGCCGCCGCCTCGGGGTCGGTGTCCTCCAGATAGGAGACGACGGCACGCATCGACTCGAAGAGGCTGTACACGTCGAGGCCGTAGAAGCCGGTCTCGTTCTCACCGTCGCGGTTGTGGAGTTCGAGCCACCGGAGGAACTCCACGACTTCCCAGTTCGCCCACATCCACGTCGGCCAGCGCTCGAAGGCGCCGACGGCCTCGCGCGCCGACTCGGCGGCGTCGGGGAGGCCCTTCACGTACCGGTTGAGCTCGTAACAGCTCGTCCAGTCGCCCTCGACGGCGACGAAGTCGAAGCCGTGGTTCTCGATGAGTTCGGCCGTGAGCCGCGCGCGCCAGCGGTAGAACTCGGAGGTGCCGTGGCTCGCCTCACCGAGCAGGACGAAGCGCGCGTCCGAGAGGTACTCCACGAGCGGCCCCAACTCGTCGGGCCCCGAGACGGGCTGCGTGAGCGTCTCCACGTTCGTGACTGTCGCCTCGATGGCGGCGGGCTCCGTCCACGACGTTCGGTCTCGAAGCGATGCCATAGGTAGTGCGGACGCGGCGGGCGACAAATGCCTGCTGGCCCAACGCGCCCGAAATCGGCGGGTATCTTTATTCG
>Ga0207732_100580_pt1 | contig 10065 bp, 10 predicted proteins | sample A23P1SouthBayCA_FD_187733 | JGI IMG/M metagenome (GOLD analysis project Ga0207732, IMG submission 187733) | Aerobic enrichment media microbial communities from Eden Landing Ponds, California, USA - A23 P3 (4) (SPAdes) | ecosystem: Environmental > Aquatic > Marine > Unclassified | place...
CTCGCCGTCGAGGAGGCCGCCGTCGGTCGGGGTGGGTGTCGGGGTGGGCGTCCCGGTCGGCGTCGTGGTGCCGCTCTCGCTTCCCGCGTCGCTCGCCCCGTCGTCGGGTTTGTTGTCGAAGATGTCCGTCTCGATGGTCCGGGTGTAGGTCAGCGGATCGAGCGGAATCTCCATCGTCCCCGTCGGGAGTTCGATCCGTGCGGCGAAGTCGATCCGGAGGTCGGTCACCTGATCGTTCTGCAGGTGGCTCACCCACCACTCGTCGATGCGCTGGTTGTTCAGCGTCGTGGTCGCTTCGATGGTACGGGTCCCTCCCGGCGGGATCACGCCCTGTCCGTCCGTCGTGCCGTTCCCCATCTCGACGCCGTTCATCGTCGTCCGATAGCTGAGTTCGGAGACGGGTACTGCGTAGGAGTTGGGGTTGTGGACGACAAAGCGCATATCGATGTTCGTCTCCGCGGCGCTAACCGCTCCCCACTGGGCGCTGGTCTCGCGGATGACGAGAATCGGGCCGCCGGTGGGAGACGAGCCGACCGGGCGGCTCGCCGTGGAGTTGAACGCGGAGATGATATCCGTCTCGATCTCGCGGGTCACCTTCGGTGCGCCGAAGGAGGTGCCGAGCGTCGCGGAGTGGACGTCGGCGTTAACTGCGAGGGTCGTCCGCTCGCCATTGCGGATATGACTCACCCACCAAGTGGGGATACGCTCGTTCGCGAGGGCGGTCGTCATCGGTACGGTCGACTCGCCCTGATCGACCGAGACGCCTTTCTTGATACCGGTGGCCATCCGGATGCCGTTCAGATCGATGGCGTAGTCGACGGTGAGGCCGCCGAGGCTGGCACCGATGGGGTTCGGGTTTCGCACCCGCAGCTCGCTCTCGATCACGGTGGTCGTCTCGTTGACGTTGCCGAACCGGTTGTCGACGCCGGCAACCGAGGGCTGGCTGAGAAAGAAGATGGCGACGCCGGCCAACAGGAGCACGGCGACGACGGCCAGTGTCACGAGCCGCCGGGTCGTCGACAGCACACTACGAAGCCGGGCCAACATACAGGTTCGACTCTCCGCTGGGGACATACCGCTTGTGGCTTTCGACGGGCGGTCGCCGTCCGGATCGCCCACGAGACTTTTTAACCCCTCGGTCGTAACCCGCAACCGCTCCGAATGTCTCGACACGCAGCTAGACCTCCCGGTGACCGGGCCGACCTCGACTGGTGTCACGAGGCGGTGCAGGGTGTCTCCCGAACGTTTGCGTTGACCGTCGACGTGCTCGACGAACCGATGGCGTCGTACATCTGTATCGGCTACCTCCTCTGTCGCGTTCCGGACACCGTCGAGGACGCGGACCACATCTCGCCGTCCGAACAGGCCCGTCTCCTCCGCGAGTACGACCGAGTGCTCGATCCCGAGGCCGACACCGACGCCGCGGAGTTCCGGGCGTCGGTCGACGAGTGGCTCCCCGACCCCGAGGATCGAACCGACGACTGGGAGGTCGTCGCCAGCACCCCGCGGATCGTCCGCACCTTCCGGGCGCTCCCGGACGACGTTCGCGAGGCGGTCACGCCGCCCGCGCGCGAACTCGTCCAGGGGATGGCTATGTTCGTCGAGCGCTACGCCGACGAGGGCGGCCTCCGCATCCAGTCCCGCGAGGAACTGGAGGAGTACTGTTACTACGCCGCCGGGACCGTCGGCAACCTCGTCACCAATCTGCTAGCCCGAGGGGACCTGAGCGAAGGGCGTCGCGCCCGCCTCTACGACACCGCCGAGGAGTTCGGCCTCCTGCTCCAACTGGTCAACGTCGCCAAGGACGTCTACGACGACTACACCGAGGAGGACAACGTCTACCTACCGGCCGAGTGGCTGGCCGCCGAAGGCGTCCCGCAGGACGAAGTGATCGCCCCCGAACACGCGTCGGGGGCGGCCACCGTCGTCCGGCGCACCGCCCGTCACGCCCGGTCATTCCTCGACGACGCCCAGACGTATCTAGAGACGGTGCCCACAACCGACGGCAACACCGTCGCGGCCTGGGCCATCCCCTTCTTGCTCGCGGTCGGGACGCTTCGCGAACTGCTCGCGCGCCCCGAGGACGCCCTCTCCGATACCGGCGTCAAAATCTCGCGACAGGAGGTGTTCGCCGTCGTCACGGAGATGACGGGTACCTCCTCCGGGTCGCTCGCCGACCTCCGAGAGGATATCGCCGGCCAACCCTACCACCGAGCGAGCGGTTCGGCGGACTGACACCGCTGCCTCGATTCGGTCAGGTCACCACGGCGTACGTCATCAGGAAGCCGAAATAGAGCGCCACGAGCCCCGCCAGCGCCAGCAGTCTGAACCGTCGAAGGTCGGCGACTTCCGCGTCCCGTGCCTCCTCGAACGCCTCCCGCTCGCCGGGCGAGAGGTCGGTCCCGTGGTCGAGCCCTCGGTGGAGCGCCAACTGTGACTCGTGGACGAACGGCCGGCCACACCGGTCGCAGACATGCGGCGTCGCGTCCGGCGGGACGGTCGCGTCGGCGGTCGGGTCGGGCGTGGGGTTGGCGTTCGTCATGAGGCGATGAATGGTGGGGCGACGTACGGTTCCGTGACGATCCAGAGGCTGAGCATGGTGTACGCGACCATGACGGCGGTGACGCCGTACTGACTTCGCACGGCCTGGAGCCGTGACGGGAAGCAGTCGTAAGCGATGGCGTGGGCCACCCAGACGGCGAGCAGGTGGCCGAGGAGGACGAAGGCGAGTTCGAGGCCGCCGAACCACGACGGTAGTCCGGCGAGTTGCGGTGGTGACGCCGGTGGCGACAGGGGCGCCGCGCCGACGGCAACCAGCGTCGGCGCGAGCACCAGTACGGAGCCGAGGTTGTGCGCGAGGTGGTAGCCGGCGGCGATGGGGAGGAGCGCGGGCGCGAACCGGCGGGCGAGGTAGTCGACCGAGAGATACGTCTCCGCGCGGCGGCGTCCGATCCGGGCCGCCGTGCGATAGGCCAGATAGAACAGGGTGGCGCCGCCGAGGTACCCCCCGAGATAGACGACGGATGGCGGGACGCCGGTGCCGACGAGGACGCGGACGCCGCCCGCCCACGGCCCGGTCGCGACGAAGCCGTCGTACGTCGTGACGAAGAGGAGCGTGACGACGAACGCCACGTCGTCGCGGCCGTCGAAGATAGTCTCGGGGAGTGCGCCGCCGGGGAGTCGCAGGCGAAGGTGGCCGTCCACGACGCCGACGGGGGCGAGCTGGCCGTAACACCGGAAGGCGCGCGCGAGCGGGTCGACCTCGCCGAACCAGTCGTCGGCGCCGACGACCACACTGCCGGCGAGCGTGACGGCGGTGTAGAATGCGAGGATGGTAGCGAGCAGCCGCGGGTCGTCGGCGAGCGGTGTCACTACTTCGATCCACACGAGAACGAGGAGACCAGCGACGCTCGGCCAGGCGCCGAGGCGGTCGGGGTAGGGTCGGTCGAGGGTAGGGAGGAGGTCGGCGACCGTGCGGAAGGGGCTGAGCGTCGCCCACGTGTTGCCGAACAGATACGTCGAGGCGACGTATCCGCCCCACCAGGCCACCCAGACGACGAGGACGGCGACGTTCCGGACGCCCGTCTCGGGGCCGAGATAGCCGACGGCGAGAGTGAGTGCGAGGACGCCCACGGCGCCGACGCGGACGAGGGCACGGACGGCGCGCCCGGGATCGGGCAGGCGCTGCTCCCAGTCGTGGACGGCGGTGACGAGTCGACGGTCGGTGACGAAACTGGCGAGGAGAAAGGAGACGCCGACGACGCCGCCACCGGTGAGCAAGAAGAGCCACGTGGGAACGGCGAGGGGATCCCGGGTCGCGCCGCTGAGGCCGCCGGTGTGAGCGGTGGCGGCGCCAGTCCACGCCCAGAGGCCGAGGCCGAGTGCGAGTGCGGACCGGACCACGCGGCGACTGTGCAGGCGCGGTGACTCCGAGACCATCGTGTTCATGCCGGCGTTGGGGAGTCCCCGTAGAGTAGCTTCCGAAACCGATTCGTCGCGACGGTTGGGAGGATTTTTGGTAGTTGAATCGCAACGGGGGGGTATGAGTACGGATCACGGTGACGATCATGGACATCACCTTCCGGCCGTCGAAGACTGGCCGCGAGGGTTCGGTGAGGCGAGTTGGTGGCCGTTTATCACGGCGCTGGGTGCCGGTGGGCTCTATCTCGCGGCCGCTCTGTACATCGTCTCAGGCGGCTCCGAGTCGACGATCAGCCCGATATTCGCCCCCCTCGCTGGGGCCGCGAGCGTCGGGACCTTCCTCCTCGGGCTGTACGGCTGGCTGTACCACGCGTTCGTCTCCGAGTTCTGGTCGCGCGGCACCAACGAGACGAGCGGGAAGGCGCTCCGCTGGGGGATGATCGCGTTCCTCGGCTCCGAGATCGCTACCTTCGGTGCCGGGTTCACGTACTACTTCTTCATCCGTGCCGGCACTTGGCCGCCGGGTGAACTCCCCCACCTGACGGGATCGCTCGTCATCATCAACACCGCGATTCTGGTGGCGTCGAGCCTGACGCTCCACTGGGCGCACGTTGCGATCCGGAAGAACGACCGCCGGAAGTTCGTCCTCGGCCTGCTGGCGACGCTCCTGCTCGGCGTGGTGTTCATCGGCGGGCAGGTGTACGAGTACTACGAGTTCATCGTCCACTCCAACTTCACGGTCACGTCCGGTGTCTTCGGGTCGGCCTTCTACGGCCTGACCGGCCTCCACGGCCTCCACGTCTCGCTCGGCGGTGTCCTCCTCGCTCTCGTCACGATTCGGGCGCTCGCGGGGCAGTATTCCGCCGAACGTCACGTCTCGGTGAGCACCGTCTCGATGTACTGGCACTTCGTCGACGCCGTCTGGATTTTCCTCGTCGTGGTCCTGTACGCCGGCGCGGAACTCGGCGCCTGATCGGCCCGACTTCTTCTGGCGGCTCCACCGCCGCCGTAAATTTATGTGGTCTCACGCGACAGTCGTTCGTATGGAGGATTTCGAGCAACTCGTGTCGTCGCTGACGCCCCGCGAGGAGAACGACGAAATCAAACTCTACCAGAACACAGTCTCGGTGGCGTGTCCGGTCTGCGAAGAGCCGTTCGACGACCTCGTGGCGTGCAAGAATCAGGAGACGAGCCTCGAACAGATCGAACCGCTCGACATCTGCGTCACCGTCCACGAGGGAAGTCCGCTCCTGTTCACGCACAAGCACTAGCCCGCCCTCGTTTTCCCCAGCACGTAAGGGATCGCGCGGCGACCGAAGGGTATGGCACGTGAAGTCACTCACACGGCGACCGGACCGAAGATCGTCACACCCGACGACATCGACGACGAGAACGGCGACGTGGCGATCTGTCTCTGTGGATTGAGCGAGTCCTACCCGTTCTGTGACGGCTCCCACCGCCAGGCGGAAGACGAGGATCCCGACGAACGCTACAAGTACGTCGACGGGGAGCGACGGCGGATATCGATCGAGTTCGAGGACTAGTTGCCGGAAAGTATTTGGCTCGCTTTCGTCCAACTCTACGCAAATGGACGGCGAGATTCTCGACGCGGTGACCGAGTGGGGGACCCGTCCCGTCTCGGACGGCGTTAGTGGGCTGTACGAGTTGGCCGACGAGTCGTTCTCGGGCGCCGTCACCGACGGGACGGCGTGGGCGTTCGTCCTCAACGGTCGCTTCGTCGGCGTCTTCGACGGCGACATCGAGGCGTTCGAGGACGCCTCGCTGACCGCCCACACGGCGCCCGATCTGTCACTGCCGCTCCTCTACGCCATGCAGGCCCGCGGCGGCGAGGTCCGTGGGCAGTACTACTCCAACGACACTCCCCTCTCCGAAATCGATGACACCCTCTCCTCGGGAAATTTCGTCGGCTACGTCGAACTCTCCGAGAACGTCCTTTCCGGCGATTACTACGTGGTCTACTACGGCGGCCGGTCGCTCCCCGTGGCGTTCGTGGGGAACAACGAACGCCTGCTCTCCGGCGACGAGGCGTTCGAACGCGCCGCCGACGAAGTGGGTATCTACTCGGTCGTGGACGCCAGCATCGAGGTGGTCGATCTGCCGGAGCGACCGGGACCGGAACCGGAATCGGAGCGAGCGTCCGACGACGACACCGCCGTCGCGATCACCCCCGACGCTGACGCCGAGGAAGCGTCGGAGTCCGAGGCAGTGGACGACGAGGGCGACACAGCGGCGACCGAGGCCGGGGTGGACGCGGCGGGTGGTGACGACGACCCCGAGTCGGACGCCGTCGGCGACGACGGGGCGAGTGCGGACGCGGCGGGCGGCCGGTTCAGCGAACTGAACATGACGGGTGACGAGGCCACGGACACCTTGGTGACCGCGGACACGGCGGATGAGGACGCGCCCGAGACCGCCGACGCCGTGGCGACCGATGTCGAAGACGAGGCGGGCGGGGCGGTGGTCTACGATCCCGACGTGGATGGCGACGACTCCGGTACCGACGACTCGGGTGCCGACGACGACTCGGCCCACAGCGAGATTGGCGACGACCCCGATACCGACGACTCGGGTGCCGACGATGACTCGGCCGACGATGACTCGGCCGGCGGCGACGTGGACGATCGGGCGTTCCTCGACTCGACGACCGAGGAGTCGACCCAGACCGACAGTGGTGACCTCGACCGCCTCCGACGGGAACTCGACGCTGCACGCGCGGCGAAGGCGGAGCTAGAGGCGGAGCGCGATCGGATCGCGGCGGAGCGCGACGACTACCGCGAGGAGGTCGAACGGCTTCGCGACCGGGTCGCGTCGCTGGAAGCGGAGGTCGAACGTCTCGGTACGGACGCCGATACTGACGCCGACGCGACGCCAACGTCGACGCTCGATCCCGACGAGGCGCTCTCCGGGACGAACCTCTTCGTCAGATACGAGGACAAGGCAGGCGGTACCCTCGAACGCGCGGCCGAGGGGCGCATCTCGGAGACGGAACTCCGTGACAACCTCCGCCTCGACTACCACACCGAGTTCGAAGCGGACGGGGTGCAAGTCGACGGCCAGTCCTTCGACGCGTTCCTGCGCAGCACGCCCGAACACCGGTTCTCGATGTGGCTGTTGTCGTCGTTGACCTACGAAATCCGCCGGACCGACACCCGCGCGCACCTGTCGAAACTGTACGAGGCCATCGAGAACGTCGATCGGATCGACCTCGATGGGGCAGTCGACGTGACCGTCGAGGGCGCCGACGATGCCGCGGAGACGACGACCGTGTCGTTCGACGTGGTGTTTCGAGGCAAGATGGGTGATCCGCTGTTCGCGGCGTCGTTCGACGACGCCCGGGACCCGACCCACGCGTCGACGATCCAATCGCTGCTCGATAGTGCAGAGTCGGTGAGCGGCGCAGTACCGTCTTTCGCGGCCGCCTTCGTCGTGACGACGAGTTTCTTCGACGCCGACGCGATGGAAGCGGCGGTCGACGCCACCCGGGGCGGTCTGTTCAGTCGGAGTTCGCGGAAGAGCTACGTGAAACTCTCACGTAAATCCGGATTCCACCTCTGTCTGGTCGAGGCACGAGACGAGGACTTCTTCCTGACCGTACCGGAACTTTAGCTCTGGATCTCGGCCGTCTCTTCGATCTTCATCGAGTCGAGTTTCTCGACGATCGAATCGATCTTCTCGTCGAGTTCGTCGACGAAGTCGGCCGTGTCTTCGGTGGTGATGGCCCCCTGGCTCGACGGTTCGATGAGGTTCTCCTCTTCGAGGACACGAAGCGAGTAGCGGACCTTGTGATGCGGGTATCCGGTTTCGTTGGACATCTTCACGATGCCGATGGGTTCGTTTCCGATGACCATCTTCAGCACCTGCAGATGGCGTTCGAGCATATCGACTTCTTTCTCGAGCCTGTCTATCATGACACTTGTTAACTTGTCGTTGCGGGTTTTAAAAGTTGCTGTGGGCCCCGGCGGGCGAAAACGAACACCCAATCGTGTGGGATGGGAGTAGTTAACGCTTCGGGTCGCGGTTGATTCCACGGGAACGACGGGCAGATAACCGACGCCGTCGATCGGTTCTACTGGTGGACTCCTGCCGTCCCGGCCGTCGTGAGCGTATCGTAATCGGTTTAGCGAGCGGGGAGAAATCCCCGGTCGGATATGACTGTCACCATCGTCGGATCCCAGCTCGGCGACGAGGGCAAAGGCGCCCTCGTCGACCTGTGGGGTGGGAACGCCGACATCGTGGTCCGGTACCAGGGCGGGGACAACGCCGGCCACACCGTCGTCGAGAGCGGCGAGGAGTACAAACTCTCCCTAGTTCCGAGCGGCGCCATCCGTGACAAGGTTGGCGTCCTCGGCAACGGCTGTGTGGTCAACCCGCGTACGCTGTTCGACGAGCTCGATACGCTCCGGGAGCGGGGGCTCGACCCCGACGTCCGCGTCGCTCGACGCGCGCACGTGATCATGCCGTACCACCGTGTCCTCGACGGTATCGAGGAGGAGGCAAAAAGCGACGACGATCTGGAAGCCGGCACGACCGGCCGCGGTATCGGCCCAACGTACGAGGACAAGGTGGGTCGTCGCGGGATTCGCGTCGGCGACTTGCTCGACCCCGACGTGCTCCGTGACCGTCTGGAGTACGTCGTCCCGCAGAAACGCGCCGTTGTCGAGGACGTGTTCAGCATGGAAGCCGGCGAGGAGTTCGATGTGGACGCCCTCCACGAGGAGTTCGCGGCCGTGGGTCGGCGCCTCGACGAGGAGAACATGACGGTGAACGCCGGCGACTTCCTCGGGAACGAACTCGACGACGGCGCGAACCTGCTGTTCGAAGGGGCACAGGGTACGTCCATCGACATCGACCACGGCATCTACCCGTACGTCACGTCTTCAAATCCCACCGCTGGCGGCGCGTCGACGGGGACGGGCGTCGGCCCGACCGTGATCGGTCAGGGCGAAGTCGTCGGCATCGTGAAGGCGTATCTCTCCCGGGTCGGGACCGGCCCGCTCCCCACCGAACTCGACGGTGACGACGAGGACCTAGCGGACTACATTCGTGAGAAGGGGGGCGAGTTTGGCACCGTCACCGGCCGTCCACGCCGAATCGGCTGGCTCGACGTGCCGATGCTCCGGCACGCCGCCCGCGCCAGCGGCTTCACCGGCGTCGCCGTCAACCACCTCGACGTGCTGGCGGGGCTGGACGAGGTGAAGGTCGGCGACGCCTACGAACTCGACGGCGAGCGTCTGGAGACGATGCCCGCGACGACCGAGCGCTGGGCGGACTGCGAGCCCATCCTGAAGGAGTTCGAACCGTGGCCCGAAGTGGACTGGGCGGCCGTCGCTGACGACGGCTACGACGCCCTCCCGGACGCCGCGCGCACGTATCTCGACTACCTGAGCGACGAAGTCGGGGCTCCCATCTACGCCGTCGGCGTCGGTCCCGACCGCGCCGAAACCATCGAACTCGCCGATCCGTTCGAGCAGGGCGCGTAACCTCCCGACCGGAACAACGCGGAGCGGCTTTGACCTCTCGGCACACCCCCCGACCTGCGCCGTTCCCTCCGTCCGCCGTTGCACTCCTCGGTGTCGGCGTCGGCATCTTCACGGGGTAACCGTTTTAGCCCCTGCTTGTGGAGATACACGTATGGTAACCACGACCGAGCGGGACGGCATGACGTGGTACGAGTGTGAGGTCTGTGGCATGCTGTTCGACTCCAGAGAGGACGCCAAACAACACGAGGACAACTGCGACGACGACAGCGCCGATCCGTCCTATCTGCAGTAGCTACTCTGCGACCAGTTCGTACGACTCTTCGCCCCAGTCGTCCTCGACGAACACGAACACGCGCCCGCGGGCCACGTCGAGGTCGGCCTGAATCCGACACCGCATTCCGTCGGGTGTGGCGACGGTGACGCCCGGGAACACCTCTTCGACCTCGCCACCGTCGAGGACGATCCGGCCTACTCCGGTCGACTCCAGAATATCGTCGTGGGTCTTGCGGTCGTTGACGTACATCATCACGCCCTCGGTCCCCTCGGGGTTGGTCACGAGGACGTGCACTTCCTTGCCCGGTGCGGTCGTGAGTGTTTCTTCGGATTTTTGCGGGACGCCCCGATACAGCGTCGTCCGGCCGTC
>Ga0207732_100632_pt1 | contig 9367 bp, 6 predicted proteins | sample A23P1SouthBayCA_FD_187733 | JGI IMG/M metagenome (GOLD analysis project Ga0207732, IMG submission 187733) | Aerobic enrichment media microbial communities from Eden Landing Ponds, California, USA - A23 P3 (4) (SPAdes) | ecosystem: Environmental > Aquatic > Marine > Unclassified | place: Emeryville...
AGATTCGGTGTGTCCGCTTGGTCTTCGCCGTTCTCGGGTGCGACGTGATTGAACATCGTCGAGAGGCGCTTATCGAGGGTGATCTTCTCGATGCGATTCGAGACACCCTGCATGATGTCCTGAAAGGTGCGCGAATCGTTCTCGACCAATCCCTCCAAGGTGCGTTCGAGTTCGGGATCACTCACGGGTGGTGCGGTTTGGCGACTCGCCAAGCGCCGCGTCGCGGCGTGCAAGTCGCGATGCGAAAAGGCGTCCGAGCCGTTCACCGGGTCGAAGAGGGCCTTGATGAGCGCACGAATCACGTCGGGCGACCGGACCGCGCGCTCGAAGCGTTCCGTGCCCATGACGGCTTGGAGCATTTCGAGATAATGCGCTACGACGTGCTCAACAGCCTGATCTCGGGGCATCCCCGCGTTCAGGAGGGGCCGAATGTCGAACATCGAAACGGCGGGCAGGAGCTCCGTACAGTCGAAGTAGAGGACGTCATCGAGATTTCCATAACGAGCGTGGTGCGCCCGCAGATAATCGACGGTCATCCCGTCGCCTTTGGGGTCGATGAAGACATCCGCGCCCTCGCTCGCTTCGTGATTGTCGAGCATCGCCGCGGTGAGTGCCGTGGACTTCCCCGACCCCGTTTTCCCGAACCACGCGACGTGCATCGACTGAAGGCTTGTGGGAAGGGCGAGCGGCGAGCCGGTCTCGCCGTCGTGGTTCACCGGTCGTCCGAGTGTGAGGCCTCTATCTTGGTAGGGACGCAGGTGTCTCTCCGGAGGGAGTTGGAGGTTCGTCCGTTCCTCATGTGTTGCGTCCAAGCCACGGGAACTCTCACCCGCGAGATTCCCACCCACCAGACAAAAACCACCTAGTTCGCTCGGGTCGGCGACGATGCCCGGACTTCGATTCCGGGTCCACGGGAGATGCGTGACGGCCCGTTCGTACGCGGGTGGACGGAAGGTGCGCTCTCGAATGGATTGGCGTACTGCTTCTGCTTTTTGCCCTGTACGTTCGATGCCCGTCACCTCGTGCATGTCGCCGTGGAGCCCGTCGAAGACGTTCGTGAGTTCCGTTGGATTCGCTGTATCGGTCTCACCGTCGAAGGCGACGAGGCGGGCGTTCACCCCGAAACTGCGCCGCGAATCCCGCGCTCGCAGTGCCTCCATGCGCCGTTCCTGACTGGGCGAGGGGTCGGGCTTCTCGTCGTCGACGGGCATGAGAATCGCTTCGATGAGCCGTCCGCCCAGCGTATCAGTGCCCCACGCGATATCGAGCTCGCGCTCGTCGGCGGCGCTCGACCAATCAGCTTTCGCTTGGATGAGCGTCTGATAGGCCATCGGGACGTCCGTGTTGGCCATCGTTTCGACGAGCGTCGCGAGCGGCACGTGTGACTCCGATTCCTCGTGAAACGAGTCGAAGGCGGTGAGCCCGGTTTGCCAATCGTCGCGGCGCTCGGCGACACCGTAATATTCGACGGCCGTGCCGGCGTCGTGCGTCTCCAAAATATCGCGTTCGGGGAGCGTGGTGCGTTCGAGGTCGTAGGAGGAAGGAAAGAGCGCCCGAAGAATGCGTTCGAGAGTGTTCACTTGCTCGGCGTCGTCGATACTGAAGGCGTAGGTGATTCCCTCATCCGTACTGAGCAACAGACACTCGATGGTCGCCGGCGGGTCCTCTCTGAATCGACTCAGGAGGCCGTCCGTTGTGTCGAGTCGGAGGCTGTGAAATCGGCGGAGGTGGGTTTCGACGGTGCTCGCAGTGAGTGTGTCCTCGGCAGGAATGACCCGCACGTACTCGCGAGCAGTATCAGACATGTCGTCCATATGGGAAAGTAGCCGAGGTAGGGATTACTAGTATATATGTTCTGTGTATATAGTGAGTTAATATGTGCCTAGAGAGTCTGTAACGAAGCTACGGGAATTTATTTATGAGGAAAACTGGAGAACGGTCTCGAAAGCCCGCTCGCGCTCGGCGGCTGCGGACCACGCTGTGCGCGGCCTGCGGCCGTGCTTGCGGGTTCTCGCTCGCCGAGCGCTCGCCCCCTTTCAGTCCCGCCCGGTGATGGACGGTGGCACGTCACTCAGATTGCCCTCCTCGAAGGATGTCTCCCGTATTTGTGAACACGAGACTCCGTTGAAATCCTCATAAAGTGACAATATCGGATTCAGTTGTGGTCAATACAGAGCGGCTATCTTGCGGCGCGCCGACCCAACACGAAGATCAGCAGGGCAAGGAGTATCGGCCCTGTGGCACGCAGGGAGACCGTCAGCACCTGTCCAAGGATCCCGATTGGAGCGAGGGGACCAGTACCGGCGAAGAAGACCGAGAGGCTGTGGTACAGCGTTTCCCAAGTCAGTCGCGGGTTGTCGGCGATAGCTCCGACAGTTACGACGGTTCCATCGGTCTTCTCGACGGATCCGGTTGTAGTGAACAGTAGCCAGAACAGACTGACGGCAATCGCCGACACCGAGAGGACGCGGTGGAAGCTCTCCCCGTAGACGAACAGCCAGCGCTGGAGTTCGGCGAACAGCCATCGGGTGCGCTCGCCCTGCTCATGGAGCAAGTGTCGGCGCATCTCTTGGCGGCGCTTAAACATCCGGCTCTGGAGTGTAGGGAATCCGTTCTGTCGGGCTAGTTCCTCCAGTTGTCGGTAAGCACTCCTACCACGGCGAAGTTGGATAACACGCGGTGTATCGGGGGCCGCCTCGAGGTCTTCCTGATCCATTGCCAGCGAGGACTCTGGGTCTTCTGGTGGTGTGTCGACATCGTACCGGCACCGCTCGTCCACCGTTACTTCGCCGACGCTGCCCTCCGCGACGAGTTTGGTCGCACTGTCGATGCGTGCCCCGCCCAGTCGAGCCCCGAACCAATGGACACCCGCCAGGTTCGCGTCCACGAGGTCAGCGTTCTCAAGCGACGCCCGGATCAGCACTGCCTTCTCGAAGTCTGCACTTTCGCAGTCCGCTCCTGCGAGTGATGCTTCCGTCAGATCTACACTGGTGAAGTCTGCTTCCTCTGCATCGACTCGTTGTAGTATTGCTTCGTTCATATCCCCATTCGAGAGATTCGCATTCCGGAGGTCGGCATCCTGAAGATTCGCATTTCGGAATTCCGCATCCTGAAGATCCGCATCTCGAAGGTCCGCATCTTGGAGGTCGGCATCCTGAAGATTCGCATTTCGGAATTCCGCATCCTGAAGATCCGCATCTCGAAGGTCCGCATCTTGGAGGTCGGCATCCCGAAGATCTGCATCTCGGAGGTCGGCATCCTGAAGATCCGCATCCCGGAAGTCCGCATCCTGAAGATTCGCATTCCGGAGGTCCGTATTCTGGAGGTCCGCATCTTGGAAGTCTGATTTCCGGAGGCTCGCATTTTGGAGGTCCGCGTCTGCTAGAATAGCGTCGGTGAAGTCAGTGCCTGATAGGGTGGCGTGGGAGAGGTTGGCTCCAGACAGAGAAGCACCAGAAAACACGAAATTGGATAGGAGAGCACCCGAGAGGTCAGCGTTAGGCAGGAGAGCGTCGGCAAGGTCGGCATCTCTGATGACTCCCCCCGATAGGTCGGCGTTAATTAGTCCTGTATCCTCAGGAAAGGTAATTTCCAGAATGTGTGAATTTGGTGAAAGAATCACCCCATGGAGATCACCCTCTCCTATTGTTTCCTTGAGACGCTCTGGTGGCTTGTTTTCTACATCGGCATGCCAGACACACCGCTTCTTCTGAGCGCGATCCCACACCGGACGCGAACATTCCCACGTTGTGAGGCCTAGTGTCCGAAGCATACGTTCGCGGCCTCCTGTACTTGTGAGACTTTTTTCACCAAATCTGAGATTGTCGACTGTGAAATCACACTCCTCTGTGTCGTCTTTAGTTTCTGATGAGTTAGACATATCAGACTGACTGCGTGGCTGGATATAAATAATTCATTTACCGCGTGTACTCACCAGACTTCAAAACGAACCCGTGTATCGGTCACAGCCGTTGAGAATGTCAGTAGGAGCCTCTTCTTTCGTCTATAGGAATTCAATACGCTCCATCGGTTCGATTCGAACGCGGCTACCGATTGGAATCGGGGCGGTTGGATTCGTGTGGCCGAAGTCAAGGTCGAAGACGAGCGGTGCGTCCGGGTTGTATCTGGCCACCTGCTTGCGGATGGCGTCTCGCTGTGCACTTCGATATTCTTGGCGCTCGGTCAACGAGCGTTCTTCCTGCCAGTTCTCTGTCGCAGGACGCCCGACTAGCATTGCGTCGAAGCGTTCTAGGAGTCCTCGTTCGCCCATACTCATTAGCGTCCACTTCACGCGGTTTGCCGACGGCATGTCCTCTGCTGTTTCTAATACGAGGACGGCACCGTCCAACCGGTCAGGTTCGGGGAGATAGCGCCCAGTCATCAACTGCCACTCCAGAATAGCGAGACACCCGCCCCATACTCGACCGGTCACTGTCCCGTCACTACCAGCCCATATCCATCCCGTCGCATCTTGGTATTGTGGGTCAACCTCGGCATAATCGTCGCGGTGCCAGCCGACCGTCAAGTCTGCCCACTCGTCGCTTGGCTCGAGGGTGCCGAACTGCTCATCGAAGAAGGCCCGCCTGAGATAGCGCTTCGTGTAATTGTGAAGGTGTCCCGGCGTTGCGACTTGATTTAGTAGTTGCCCGCCGTAGAATGAGACGATGCCTTCGTTCCAGAGGAAGAGCGCGAGATTCGTATTGTCGCTCATTCCATAGAACCGGGTCGGATGCTCACGCAACACTGCTGGGTCGAGGTGTCGAAGCACTCGGAGCTGGTCGTCACCGCCGATGGTCGCGATGACCCCCTGTATGTCCGGGTCTCGGAAGGCCGAATGTATTGCCGCGGCTCTCGCTCTTGGATTGGCGCGGAGAAACTCATCGGACTGTCGAGCCGTCGGATCAACGACGGGGTGCAGGTCGAACTCGTCTTTGAGGCGCCGAAGGCCAAGGGATAGAACCTGAGGAGCACTGGCAGCACCACCACTTGACGGGGCAATTACTGCGACAGAATCCCCTGGGGCCAGAGGTGGAGGGGTGATGAATTCCATCGAGTGACTGTAGGTATGAATGAACTGTATTAGATGTTAGCTACGCACCCCTATCTAACGGCTGTTGCAGCGGCGGAAGCCCTGAACTGCGCCCCCCGCTCCGCAGGTTTTTATCGGCCCCTGACGGGTGCGGGGCGCCCTCGAAAGGCGTCGCGCGGAGTTCCAGTATGTCTGTGTACAACACGACGTTCGACGAGGAGAGCGGCAACCAACTTCCGAACGAGACGATGTGCCCGGAGTGCGAGGGGCAAATCAGAGCAGACGGCGGCGAGCGAGCCTGCCAGGAGTGTGGCCTCATCGTCGAGGAACGACGCATCGACCACGGCCCGGAGTGGCGAACCTTCGAAGAGGACACCGAGTCGAAATCCCGAGTGGGCGCACCGCGAACGCCGACGCGTCACGATAGAGGCCTCTCGACGAACATCGGGTATGGGCGGGATAGAGGTGGACGAAACCTTTCAGCGGCAAAGCGACGACGCCTGACGAGACAGCGTCGGGAACACAACCGGGCGCAGTTCGACTCGAAGCAGGAGCGAAACGAGATGTACGGGCTTGAGGAAATCCGGCGGCTGTACGGGGCGCTCGAACTCCCGCGGTCGATGTGGGAACGGGGATGTGAGCTCTTTCGGGCGGCCCAAGAGAAAGATCTCTTCGTGGGGCGCTCGTTGGACGCATTCGCGCCGGCGTCGTTGTACGCGGCGTGTCGCTGTGCGGGCCTTCCCCATCAGATCGAGGAGTTCGCGGAGCACGCCCGGTGTTCGTTACAGGCGATTCGGAACGCCTACGCGGCGATGCGAATGGAACTCGATTTGGCACTTGAACTCCGCTCTCCGAGCGATTACGTCCCGAAACTCATCTCAGCCGGTGGACTCTCACCCACAGCAGGCCGCCTCGCGCGCACCCTTGTAGACAGGGTGGAAACGATGGAGGTCCAGCGCGGCGCGAAACCGTCGGGCGTCGCGGCGGCGTGTGTGTACATCGCGTCCCAGGAGGCGGATGCGGAACCGGTTACACAGAAGAGGATTGGGGAGGCGGCATACGTCTCGACTGCGACCATCAGAACCCAGCGGGATACGATTCGGGAGGCAGTTGAGATAGCGACGGCGGGGAGGTAGTCTCGCATTCTGCGTTCGCTTCGCAGGGATTCGAACGATATTGGGGCGCCAGTGCCCTGTGAGACGTCATTGCGTTGCTCAACGGCAGATTAAAGAACCAGTGATGGCGTACTTGGGGGAGTGTACCGTGGGAAATTTGCCGCTTCTGCGTTTGGAGAATATGGAATGGATTTGATTGGGGCCCCTGTATTTCAGTTTGCGATAGCTGCTTCCGCGGTGGGAGTGGCTGCGTACCATGGATTCGAGTATTTTCGTGGCCGGATTCCCCGGTTGGAATTCATGGTTAGCTTGCTGGCGGGGGCTGTGTTGTTCTCTTACGGTAGTCAGGGTGTGGCAACGTTCCTCTCACTCCCACAGTACGTATCGAGACTCCTTGCTGGATTCGGAGCGCTGTGGTTCCTCGGAGTGTTTCTGTACTGGGCGTACTGTGAATGGTTCGAGACAAGTGGTTGATTCAGAGGACTCACGTAACAGCGCTATACGCCAAACTCACCACAGTCGGTCAGTAGTGTCGTATTAGATTTCATCCAATAAGTCAGATTTCTTTTTTGAAAACTCTTCGTCGTTAATGACGCCTTGGTCATGGAGCGTTTTTAATTTCTCAAGTTGCTCCAGAGGGTCTGGCTCGGAGCTATCTGCTTGGACGGTAGTTGGTTGGTTCGCCTCAGAGATTTTTCTGCGAATGAAGCGGGTAATCTCGCGGAGTTCGTCTTTTCCAGGCTCATGCGCCTCAATGTGGTAGGTCTGGCCCGGTGTCTGGAGCGTGAGACGTTTGTTCACCAACCCTGTGTCCATGTCGACGCTCGTAATGTTTGAATAAGGAATCGACCTCTCGTCGTTACCGAGAAACTGTGGCACTTTTACTGCAACTCGGCGGTCAGTAACTACTGACCTGACGTAACCGCTGGTCCCAGACTTGCGGCTGCGGTCGTCGCCAAACAATGACCCTCCCGCCCCTGAGCCTTCTACGTCAACCGTTGACCCCCTCGTCAAGAAGTGGACGACCTCGTCGTTATCAAGGATGTCAACTATCTTCTTCAGTCGCTCAGGTGTCACGTACTTTCCACATGGTTTGTCACTTGCTGGCCGTCTATCGTCTATAGAGAGTACTTCTTTGCTATTGCTCTCGTTCCAGAGGGGCCTGAAATCTGGGATCTCCGTCAAACCTGTTTCTTCATTCGTCTCACCGGCGGAATCAGACTGCCTCCGTATGTATGTAGAGGCATCTTCTAGTTCCCCTTTGTTCTGATTGACGTACATATCATAATCAGATCCGGCCACCACTACAGTCAACTTCGCCTTTGTCAGGCTATTCTTGCTCCGAGCATCTTCTACAGCCGAATATGAAGCTGCCATTGCTTCGTTTCCATTAGCGAAGAAGATGACACGCTGGTCTGTGATAAGACAAAGAGCTCTGCTCTCATTAGACATGCCACTTCCCACTGCATCTCCATCTTTTTGGATTCCTTTACTTATATTAAAGAAGAAATATTGCGGTTGCTCATCTTCTTCTAACACCTCAATCAGCGGCTTCACCGTGAGGTAATCATTTTCTATGCGTTTTGTTGTCACCGTGAGAACATCACTTGTGACACTATCTCCTCGGGCGCTCACTGCCAACGTGTTGGCTGGCCCGTCGTCTTCGCCGCTTCCAAACAAACCCATAAGACTCTATCAAACCCTTACAATTTAAACCTAGTTCCGTTTTTACAATTTCCTCAACTTGGTGTAGAGGTGGCAAGCTTGCGCTCTGTATTCAGCACGCCTCTCTGAAAACCAACGAAATCTGGCAGAATCTACACCGGTGTATTCGCCAATCTACCTACCACTCTTTTCGCTCCGTCACGACCTCGAAAAGAAACTCCACCTGGAACGGCTCTCAGATTCATCCTCGTCTTCGAGCGCTTCAATGCGCTCTGTTAGCTCCTCGTTTGTCTCGCGCTGTGTTTCGAGCGCTTCTCGAAGTCCCTCGTTCTCCGCTTCCAAGTCGCTCACCCGGGCTTCGAGACGCTCGATGTCTGCTTCGAGCGCCACAAGTCGGTCATCGACCTGTGATGAGAGTGTTGCCGTCCCATTCGAGCGTGCGTCCTCCCTTGTCGCGTCCTCGGAACGCCCCTCCGTATCCTCTGGCGAATAGAACTCGTCCGTTCCGCGAATCGCTTTCTCAATCGTTCGTTCGCCGTAGGTACTGCCATCGGAGAAGTGCTGGTCGTCCCACTTCTCGCGGTAGAGACCCGACTCGCGAAAGAGTCGATCTACTTGGGCTGCATCGCCTCCCGTCCAGAACGCGAGCATCGAGGTGAGGGCCATATCGGCCTCGGAATGGCTCTCGTAGCCACTCGTCGAACCGTTCCAGAGGCGCTCGAACTTCTCGCCGTTCTTTGCACTTTGAGCGCGTTCGAGGAGTTCCTCGTCGTCGAGGGCGAGAGTCTCTGTGGGTTCTTCCTCAGTGTCCGTTTCCTCTTGAGTGAATTCGTCGGCGACGTGCTCGCGATGGACTGCTTCGAGGGCCTGCTGACGCTCTTTGATTTCTTGAGGAGTGCCCTCGACGTGGTCGCCAGTCACCGTGAAGAATCGAGACGCTTCGTACATCTCGACCTGCCCTTTCCGATTCCCACCCTCGGGGAGCGAGCCTTCCAGGAGAACGTGATAGCCCGTCCCAGAGGGACTCACCTCAGTATATGAATCCAGTTCTTGGACGAGTTCCTTCGCCCACGTTTCGGGCTGACCGGTTTCGATGTCGCGGCACTTGTCTAAATCGACGCCGACGAAGGGGTCCGAGTCGGTAAAGACAAACCCTAATCCGAGGTCGTTCGCTTCGGCGTGGTTGAGGGCCGTCTCGTAGTCACTCCACGTCTCGGCATCGGTTGTGGAGGCAAACGAATCCGTGTGGGGGTCGACGGGGAGTTTTGTGAACTGACCGTCGCGTTCCTCTTCTCGCCAGCAGATCCAGTGGTCGTAGGTGAGGAAGGCGTCAGGGAGGGAGTCAGTGGGGACTGCAGCACTCATTCGATAATATCGCTACGTGTTCACGGATATACAGGTGTTCCGGCTCTGCACCCCCAGACAGCCCGTCAATTAGGCGGGCTTCGCTTCCGCGCTCGTCTCCTCAAGGTACTCCTCTTCCCACTCGCGTCGAGCTTCTAGCTCGCGTTGGCCGCGCTTCGTGAGTGTGTAGGAGTTGGTGCGCTGGTCGATCTCG
>Ga0207732_100642_pt1 | contig 9112 bp, 8 predicted proteins | sample A23P1SouthBayCA_FD_187733 | JGI IMG/M metagenome (GOLD analysis project Ga0207732, IMG submission 187733) | Aerobic enrichment media microbial communities from Eden Landing Ponds, California, USA - A23 P3 (4) (SPAdes) | ecosystem: Environmental > Aquatic > Marine > Unclassified | place: Emeryville...
TGAAGAGGTGGAATGGACCCTCAAGCTTCACAATCAGCTGCAGCACGCTTTGAGCGAGCAGCAGTTTGAGCTCTATTATCAGCCGGTTGTGGAGGCGCGAAGCCAGGAGGTCGTCGGCATCGAGGCTTTGCTGCGCTGGCACCACCCGGAGCAGGGCATGCTGTCTCCGGCTGACTTTCTTCAGGCGATCGAAACCAGCGGCCTCATGGTTGAGGTCACGGACTGGGTGCTCAGGCGGGCCTGCACGGATCTCAATCGGCTCATGGAAGAAACCGGCCGGATGCTGTGGGTTTCCGTGAACATCTCACCCAACCATTTTGTGCGTGGCGATGTGGTCTCATCGGTGAAAAGCGTATTGGAAAGCACCGGCCTTGAACCCGCCTGCCTGAACCTGGAGCTGGTTGAATCCACCTTCCTGTCGTTTGACGAACCGGTGCGCAGGGCCCTTGATGAGATCCGTACCCTGGGAATTGGCCTGATGATCGACGACTTCGGTGCCGGCTTCTCGAGCCTGAACTACCTCAAGCAGGTTCCCGCCTCGAGGATCAAAATCGACCGCTCCTTCGTCCGCGATATTGTCTCGGACAGTGCCGATGCCGCGATCACGCGGGGCGTCATCGCGCTAGCCCACAAGCTGAACCTGCAGGTTGTGGGGGAGGGGGTTGAGGATCGCTATCAGCTGGCATTCCTGCTTCGCAATCACTGCGATCTGGTGCAGGGCTTTCTGCCGGGGCCGCCCATGCCATTTGAACAGTTACGAACCCATGAGCTGAGCGCGGAGACCCGGGAGGCGCTAGCCGAGGTGAACGGGCGTGAGCCAGGCGATCAGGCCAGCCGGCGATTGTTGATCCTTGATGATGAGCCCAATATCCTCAGGTCGCTCAAGCGGCTCCTCAGGCGGGATGGGTATGAGATCCACACGGTTACGTCGGCGCAGGAGGCGTTGAATCTGCTTGCCCTGTATGAATTCCAGGTGGTTCTGTCGGATCAGCGCATGCCGGAGATGACGGGGACTGATTTCCTGAGTCGCGTCAAGGAGCTCTATCCGGACACCATCCGCATTGTCCTTTCAGGCTATACCGACCTGGATTCCGTGACCGACGCGGTCAATCGAGGGGCGATCTACAAGTTCCTGACCAAACCCTGGGATGATGAACAGTTGCGGAGCCAGATACGACAGGCATTCCTGCATCATGCCGCGGCTCTGGAGGATATGGAGAACTAGAAAGGAGTGCCCCACCGGTAGTGGGGCAGTCGGAAACCCGCTTACTTCAGCTTGGTTTCCTTGTACGGAACGTGCTTACGGACAACCGGATCGTACTTTTTGATCTCGATCTTGTCCGGGGTGTTCCGCTTGTTCTTGGTCGTGGTGTAGAAATGACCTGTGCCGGCACTGGAAGCCAGTTTGATCTTCTCGCGCATGATGTTCTCCTCAGACCTTCTCGCCGCGGGCACGCAGGTCTTGCAGGACCGTTTCGATACCCTTCTTGTCGATGGTGCGCAGACCCTTGGTGGAGACGCGCAGCTTCACGAAGCGCTTCTCGCTTTCCACCCAGAAACGGTGGGTCTGCAGATTGGGCAGGAACCGCCGCTTGCGATGGTTCATGGCGTGTGAAACGTTGTTACCGGTGGCCGTGCGCTTACCGGTCACCTGACAGACTCTGGACATATTCGGCCTCCAACTGAGCGTTGGTCATAATGATTGAAATCGAATCCCGCGCCCGGTGGTGCCCCGCAGCCTTCGTTGCACCCGCTGACGGCTCGCGCCTGACGCTCCCGGAAAAGGCCGGTTTTATACCAGAAAAGGCCGGTTGACGCAAAGATTTTCGTTCTCAGAGGTGGCCCGTTTCCGCCATCGAGGTGACCTCATTATGCCCCACAATCATGTGATCCAGAACCCGCACATCGATCAGGCCCAGCGCGGAACGCAGGCGTTCCGTGAGGTTCACGTCCGCACTGCTGGGCTCGGCCACGCCGGAGGGGTGATTGTGCGCCAGTATCACCGCGGCGGCGTTGGTCTCCAGTGCCCGCCGCACCACCTCCCGGGGGTAGACAGCCGCGCCGTCGATGGTGCCGTTGAACAGCTCCTCGTAGCGGATCACCCGGTGGCGGGTATCCAGGAACAGGCAGGCGAACACCTCATGGTGGCGGGTCACCAGTTTCGACTTCAGGTAGCTCCGGGTGGCGGCCGGTGAGGTGAGGGGCTCGCCGTTTGTGACGGGGGATTCCATGACCCGCTGGGCCATAGCCAGCGCGGCCTGCAGCTGGGCGAACTTGGCGGTGCCCAGGCCCGGCGTCTGGCAGAAGCGCTCCGCCGAGGCGCCGGTGAGCGCGCGCAGGCTGCCGAAATCGCTGATCAGCTCGCGGGCGAGGGTCATGACCGGGCGGCCGGCGCTGCCCGTGCGCAGGAAAATGGCCAGCAGTTCCGCATCCGTGAGGCTGTCCGGGCCCAGGTGCAGCAGCTTTTCCCGCGGGCGTTCGGTAACAGGGAGGTCTTTCAGTGACATGGCGGCTCCTTCGCTGATGGTTCCTGATCCTTCAGGGCACCGCCCTCCAGGCGGTCAGCCTTGAGTCTAGCGTCACCACTTCCCGCTGCCAATACCGCCTCGGGATCTGGTATCTTTGACGACAAAACAGCACCCAGAGGCGACAGTGGGCAAACGGATTCTTCTAGGCGTAACCGGTGGCATCGCCGCCTACAAGAGCGCAGAGCTGGTACGTGAGCTGCGCCGCCAGGGGCATGAGGTGCAGGTGGTGATGACCGGCGGCGCGCGAGCCTTCGTGCAGCCGCTCACCTTCCAGGCCCTGAGCGGCAACCCGGTGCGCGAGAACCTGCTGGATCCGGATGCGGAAGCCGGCATGGGCCACATCGAGCTGGCGAAGTGGGCGGAGCTGGTGCTGGTGGCGCCCGCCTCGGCGGACATCATGGCGAAACTGGCCTGCGGGTTGGCGGATGATCTGCTCACGACCGTCTGCCTCGCTACTGAGGCCCAGATCGCGCTGGCTCCGGCCATGAACCAGGCGATGTGGCGCAATGCCCGTACCCAGCGCAACCGGAGCCTGCTTGCGGCGGATCCCCAGTTCCGGCTCTGGGGCCCGGAAGCCGGGGATCAGGCCTGTGGCGACACCGGACCGGGGCGGATGCTGGAGCCGGCGGTGCTGGTGCAGGAGGTGGCTGCCCTGCAGGAGCAGCCGCTGGCGGGGCTGAGGGTTGTGATTACCGCCGGCCCCACGCGCGAGGCGCTGGATCCGGTCCGCTATATCTCCAACCACAGTTCCGGCCGCATGGGCTTTGCCCTGGCGGAGGCAGCTGCTCAACAGGGGGCGGACGTGACCCTGGTTGCCGGCCCGGTTGAGCAGTCCACGCCGATGGGCGTCACGCGTCTCGATGTGACCTCCGCACAGGAAATGAAGACGGCGGTGGATCAGACGGTTGCGGCCGGCACGGACTGGTTCATCGCCACGGCCGCTGTGGCGGATTACCGGCCTGTGGCGGTGGCCGACCAGAAGATGAAGAAAGAGGCTGGTACCGGTTCTCCTGTGATCGAACTGGCAGAGAGTCCGGATATCCTGGCCGGCGTGGCGGCGCTCACCGAACAGCGGCCGCTGACCATCGGCTTTGCCGCCGAGACCCGCAACGTGGCCGAGTACGCCCGCGACAAGCTCACCCGCAAGGGGCTGGACCTGATCGTGGCCAATGACGTCGCCACGCCCGGGCTCGGCTTCAACAGTGACAGCAATGCGGTTGAGGTGTTCTGGGCGGATGGCAGCGAGCGGTTCGAGGCACGCCCGAAACGCGAACTGGCCCGGGACCTGATCCGCCTTTTCCAGTCACACCAGAGCAACCGCTTACCCCAATCCTAACGAGCCTAACGAGGAGCACCTGCCTGCCATGGCGAACCAATCCATAGAAGTCCGGATCCTTGATGAGCGCCTGGGCGACAGCATCCCCATGCCCGACTATGCCACGGAGGGATCCGCCGGCCTGGATCTGCGGGCCTGCCTTCAGACACCGCTGACGCTGGAGCCGGGTCAGACCGAGCTGCTGCCCACTGGCATGGCCGTGCACATTGCCGACCCGGGCCTGGCGGGCATGATCCTGCCGCGCTCGGGCCTGGGGCACAAGCACGGCATTGTGCTGGGGAATCTGGTCGGTCTGATCGACTCGGACTATCAGGGTGAGCTCATGGTCTCCTGCTGGAACCGCGGCCATACCACCTTCACCATCGATCCCGGTGACCGTATCGCACAGTTTGTGGTGGTGCCCGTGGTCCAGGCCGATTTCCAGGTGGTTGAGACATTCAGTGCTTCCGAACGTGGCGAGGGTGGTTTCGGTTCCACCGGTGGCCAGTAGTAGGATGCAATCATCGGGCAGGCATCTATACTGGCCTCCAGAGCCCTCCCAGACCCAAGGATGACACCATGAAATTCCGACTCAGAAAGGCCGCTTCAGGGCCGGAATCCGAATCAGCCGATGCCCGTTCATTTTCCCTCTCCCGGGTACCAGTGTTGCAGTCGCTGGTGGCCATGGCCGGGCTGGCCCTTGCAGGGGTTCTGATCAGCTTCTTCCTGGTCGCGCCGGCTGAGCAGAAAGTCCAGCAGAGCAATACCCGGGAGCAGGCGGATGTGCTCAAGGCGCGCTTTGATCAGCATCTGACTTACCTTCACGACGTGGTTGCCTCCTTTGCGGCCCAGGAATCCATCCGGACTGCCACCAGTGGCAGTGATGACCGGGAGGACGCCGCACGGATCCTCCAGGACACCCTGCCCGCTGCGGAAGCCGTTTTCCTGTTTGAACCCGGCGATGTCAGCCAGCCCGAGGACCGCAGCTGGGAGCTGGGCTTCGCCAGTATCGATCTGGCACGCCAGGCCGAGCGTGAAGGCGATACGCGGATGGATGCCTTCCAGCGGGACGACCGCTGGTTTGTGCAGATCGCGGCGCCGGTTGGCGGCACCGGTGGTGGCAGCCTGTTGGTGATCTTTGATGATTCGGTGATGGATCCGGTGCTCTCGGCGGCCGGTGTTCTGGAGGGCCGTGTGGTACTGAGTCAGCGGGTGGACGGGCGTGATGTGCCGGTCTTTGCCCGCGGCAGCGGCCAGGGCGAAGGCGTGGCCCGGGATCTCTCTGTCAGTGGCTGGTCGGTGCGCTATGTGCCCACTTCCGGGGCACCACAACTGGTCGCGCCTGTGGCGCTCTGGGGCGTTTTGGCTGTCGTGGCGGTGGTCATCCTGGCGGGCATATGGCTGGTGTTCGGTCAGCTCCAGAAGCAGCTCCGGCAGGATGTGTCCGGCCTTAGCCAGTGGGCCCAGAAAGCGTTTGCGGGTGAGCGGGCGAAGCCGCCGGAGCTGCGTATCCCTGCCGCGCGGGCTCTGGCCGAGACCCTGCAGCGGCTGGCACGGGAGCGCCCCTCAGCATCCGCCAGCACGGGTGGTGCCGGCGCCAGGAAGGCCGCACCGGGCGACGCGGCAACGGCGCCCTCAACAGCCCCGGCGGCCGAGACCGCAGGGGAATCCGATAGTGACAGTGAGCCTCTGTTCGGGGATGATGCGCTCGACATTGACATGCTCGACGGTGACGAGGACGTGCTCGGACTCGGAGGCAGTGACAGCAGCGGAGGCAGCATGGGTCTTGAAGAAAGTGCGGCGGTAACAGTGGATGTTCCGGATTCCATCTTCCGGGCCTATGACATCCGGGGTGTGGTGGGCGACAGCCTGACCCCGGAGATTGTTGAGACCATCGGTCGCGCCATCGGCAGCGAGGCCCTGAGCCGCCAGCAGCAGAGCATCTGCGTGGGCTACGATGGGCGCCACTCCAGCCCGGATCTGGCTGAAGCGCTGACGCGAGGCATTCTGGCAACGGGCGTGGATGTGATCAGTATCGGCCGGGTGCCGACACCGGTTCTGTATTTCGCCACCCACTACCTGGAGACCGGCTCCGGTGTGATGATCACCGGCAGTCATAACCCGCCGGAGTATAATGGCCTCAAGATGATGCTCGGGGGGGATACCCTGGCGGGGGATGCCATCCAGGCCCTGCTGAGCCGGATCCGCAACCATCAGCTGGAGGAGGGTCAGGGGCAGCGCAGTGAGCGGGATGTACGCAAGGCCTACCTTGATACCATCGTTGGCGACATTGCCGTGGCCGCGCCGCTGCGGGTGGTTGTTGATGCCGGCAACGGTGTGGCCGGCGAACTCGGCCCTGAGCTGATCCGCGAGCTCGGCTGCGAGGTGACGCCGCTGTACTGTGACGTGGATGGTGATTTCCCCAACCATCATCCGGATCCGGGAAAACCGGAGAATCTCGAGTCCCTGATCCAGACCGTGAAGAAGGAAGGCGCGGACCTGGGTATTGCCTTCGATGGGGATGGTGACCGTTTGGGTGTGGTCACCAACAGCGGCAAGATCATCTGGCCGGACCGCCTCCTGATGCTGTTCGCGCGGGATGTGGTTTCGCGCAACCCGGGTGCTGACATCATCTATGACGTCAAATGCTCTCGCCGTCTGGCCAGTGTGGTGAACGAGTACGGTGGTCGTCCGGTCATGTGGAAGACTGGCCACTCCTGGATCAAGGGCAAGATGAGGGAGATGGGTGCGCTGCTGGCAGGTGAGATGAGCGGGCATATCTTCTTCCGCGAACGCTGGTACGGGTTTGATGATGGCCTCTACGCTGCCGCCCGCCTTCTGGAGATCCTTGGGATCGAGGACCGTGAGGCGGACGCCATTTTCGAGGAATTCCCCGAGGATGAAAGCACCCCCGAGATCAACCTGGCGGTTGCCGATGACGACAAGTTCGCACTGATCGAGCGCCTTGCCAGCGGCGGTGATTTCGGCGAGGCGAGTATTACCGACATTGACGGCTTGCGTGTGGACTACCCGGATGGCTGGGGGCTGTGCCGTGCCTCCAACACCACACCCAACCTGGTGCTGCGTTTCGAAGCGCAGAACGTTGAGGCACTGGAGCGCATCAAGGGTGTGTTCCGGGAGCAGCTTGGCAGGGCGGAGCCGTCACTGAAGATTCCGTTCTGAGCATTCAGGAGACAGAGTATTCCATGACCATGGATCGTGACACAGCCATGCAGGTGGCCTCGGTACTCAGCAAGGGCCTGCCCTACATCCAGCGCTTCACCGGCAGGACCATCGTCATCAAGTATGGTGGCAATGCCATGGAGAACGAAGAGCTCAAGAACAGCTTCGCGCGGGACATCGTCCTGATGAAGCTGGTGGGCATGAATCCCATCATCGTCCACGGCGGTGGTCCCCAGATCGGGGAGCTGCTGGAGCGTCTGGAGATCCATTCCGAGTTCATCAACGGCATGCGCGTGACCGACAGCGAGACCATGGATGTGGTCGAAATGGTGCTGGGGGGCCGGGTGAACAAGGAGATCGTGTCACTGATGAACCAGCACGGTGGGCGTGCGATCGGCCTGACCGGCAAGGACGCCAGCCTGATCCGGGCACGGCAGCTGGAAGTCCGGGACCCCTCCCCGGAGGTCACCCGCTCGGAGATCGTCGACATCGGGCATGTGGGCGAGGTGGTGTCCGTGAACACCGAGGTCATCAACATGCTCACCGCCAGTGACGTGATTCCGGTGATCGCGCCCATTGGCGTGGGTGATGACGGCAAGGCCTACAACATCAACGCCGACTCCGTGGCCGGTCACGTGGCCGAGGCGCTGCAGGCGGAGAAGCTCATTCTCCTGACTAATGTGGCAGGGCTTCAGGACAGAGAGGGCAATGTGCTGACCGGGCTCACCGCCGAACGGGTGGACGAGCTGATCGCGGACGGCACCATCCAGGGCGGTATGCTTCCCAAGATCCAGTGTGCGCTGGATGCCGTCAAAGGCGGGGTGACCTCCGCCCACATCATCGATGGGCGTGTGGCGCACGCCACGCTGCTGGAGATCTTCACGGACGAGGGCGTCGGCACCCTGATCACGCGGACCTGAAGGTTCCCTTCTCCAGTGGGGCGAAGTAGGGGGCGTACTGCTGGATCCATTCCGCGGCGGCTTCGTCCAGGGTCAGGTAACGCGCGTTATGGACCACCTGATCCAGGCGGTACTGCTGGATATGGCAGGCCTGCTCCACCAGCCGCATCCGGTAGGCGTCCGCGCTGTCCTCGAATGCGACACCCACCTCATAGTGATCACCACAGGCTTCGCACCAGGCGACATGGCCATCCATGCTGGCGGCGGGTGTGCAGCAGCTGATGGTAATGCGTATCGGCGTGCCCCCGCGCCATGGCTGCTTTGAGGAGAACGCAACCCCACCGAGGCTGAGGTTGCGCAGCTCCTCAAGGTAGTGCTCGCCTTCACGTGGCTTCACGTCAATCGGCATGTCGATGGGATGCCGGATGAAAGTCCGGCCCGGGTGTTGGTGCGCGTTCATGGCGCCTCCTGATCATCGGTGACAGTTATCATCTGTCTCCTGCCCCTACTATAGTGAATTCCATAATTTTTGCCTCAGCAGAGGGCCGGTTTGTGCGACGGTTGCCGCATTATCGCCAATTGATCAGGTACGATACGATGATCAGCACGTTCTGCCACGCCATGACCCCGGATGGTCGACCATGAAACGAATCTTCGGCGCCCTTGTGATTCTGCTGTTCCTGGCCGCAGGCGCCTGGTACACGACGCTCTGGTACGGTGCACGGACAGCCGCTTCGGAACTGGAGGATGCTGTCAGCCCCTGGGGCAATCTCCACTGGGACGCGGTCCGCCCAACCTGGGATGGCCGCGTGACGCTCCAGGGAGTGCGGTGGCACTGGTTCGACATCACCCGGCCGGTACGCGTCAAACAGGTGACTCTGGAAACACCCGGGATGCTGGCACTGCCGGCCTGGCTTCTGGGGGGCGAGCAGCCTTCCCGGTGGCAGTTGCGTGTGGATGACATGGAGCTGGTGGTCGAGCCGGACCTTTTCCGGCCCTGGGCCCGCAGTCGTCGGGCGCTTTCGCTGAAGCACCACCCCCTGCACTTCCACGGCTGCGGTGAGCAGCCGGCGCTGACGCCCGCGGATCTGCTGCGCATGGGTGTGGACCGGATCAGCGGTGACATCGAGCTCCAGGACACGGGGAATGGTTCCGGCGAATACCGCTACCGGGCGGAAATGGATGCA
>Ga0207732_100647_pt1 | contig 9068 bp, 9 predicted proteins | sample A23P1SouthBayCA_FD_187733 | JGI IMG/M metagenome (GOLD analysis project Ga0207732, IMG submission 187733) | Aerobic enrichment media microbial communities from Eden Landing Ponds, California, USA - A23 P3 (4) (SPAdes) | ecosystem: Environmental > Aquatic > Marine > Unclassified | place: Emeryville...
CGTCGGCGCCGAATCGACTTCGAGTCGGAGCGTGTCGTCGCCGTCGTTGTCGGCGACGGTCGCCACCGTCGCGCCGCTGACGGTGAAGTCCCCTGTCGCGTAGGTCACCGATCCGACCGCCTCGTCGAAGGTGACGGTCACGTTGTCGACGGTGCCGTCGGTGGTGTTGTCGTACGTGGTCGCTCCCGTCGGCACCGGCCCGTAGTCGGCAGTCACCGACACCGACGCGCTGTTGCCGTCACTGTCGAGGTCGACGGTCGCCGACGCCGAACCCCCCTTCTGCACGAGCAACGTGTCGGTCGTGTCGTCGGTCGTCGTCGCCGACAGGTTGAACGACCCCCAGTACTCCCCGTCGCCCGCCGTCGGGTCGGGGCCGTTGCCCGTGTCGTACATCGTGATCGTGACCGACGCGGTGCCGTTCGTCACCGTGACCTGCTCCGTCGTCCCGTTGAGCGTCCCGGCCGTCGCGTTGATGTACACCGTCTCGCCGTCGGTGGCGGTGCTGATCTGGGTTCCGCCCGGCGAATCGTAGACGGCGGCTTCGTCCTGCGCCGCCGCCACGGTCCCGACCAGCGGCGACCCGAGGCTGGCGAGGACGAGCGACGCGACGGCGACGAGGGTGGCGTCCCGTCTGGCGCTCATCGACTTTCCCCCGCGACACTGGAGTCGGCTACGCATCCGCTGCTGACGCGTCTACTTCCAGTGAACATCGAATCCAATCACTGGTCGGACGTATCGGCACGATAGAATTAAAAGTGCCGCACGCAACCGGCACCTACCGCAGTCCCGCCACCAGATACGCGGCCGGGTACGTCGCGATCAGTGCGCCGAGGCCGACGACGAGGCGGCCGTAGACGTCCGGTGGGCTGAGAGCGACGGCGAGTGCCGTCGGGACGGCCGCGATGAGCAGCGCCCAGACGAGGCGTTCCGACGCCATCGATCACTCCAGTCGCTTCGAGACGTAGGGGCCGTCCTGATGGTAGCCCAGTTTCTCGCGGTAGTACCGGCGGACGCCGATGCCGCTGATGACGCTCACCTTGTCGTAGCCGGCGTCGGCGGCGAGTTCCTCGGCCCGTTCGAGCAGTCGTCGGCCGTAGCCGCGGTGTTGCCAGTCGGCCGCGTCGCCACCGCCGTCCCGGATGCCCACCTCGCTCCCGTAGACGTGGAGTTCGCGAACGAGGGCGGCGTCGTCGAGTTCGCGGCGGACGGGGTCGTTCGGGAATCGCAGACGACAGAAGCCGATCAGCAGGTCGGCGACGGGGTCCTCGAAGCTGATGAAGTGTTCCGTCCCGCCGCCCGCCTCGTAGGTCATGGTGTCGAGTTCGACGCGCTCTGGGTCCGGGTCGGCGTCGTTGTGCCCCACCTCGCGGGCGCGGATGTCCCGCGGCGTGATGCCCATCTCTTCGGCCCGCTGGGTCGCCAACTGGCGCAGATTGGATTTCCAGACGCCGGCGTCGATGTGGTCGGCGGGGATGTCGCGCTGGACGCGCTGGAGGCGGGTGTACTTCGGGATGACGTCCATCACCTCGGCGACGAGTTCGGCCGCCGCCTCGTTGGAAAGCGGATCGAAGTCGTCACGGCGCCACATGTCGTAGGTTCGGGTGCCGCGGACGACGAGCGTCGGATAGATCTTGAGGTAGTCCGGCCGCCAGCGCGGGTCCTCGAACAGCTGTCGGAAGTCCTCCAGACACATCTCGTAGGTCATGCCCGGCTGGCCGGGCATCATGTGGAAGCCGACCTTGAACGCGGCGTCGCGGAGGCGACGGTTGGCGTCGATGGAGGCCTGCACGCCGTGCCCGCGGTGCATCTCGCGGTTGATCCGCTCGTAGGTGGTCTGGACGCCGACTTCGACTTTCGTCCCGCCGAGCCGGAGCATCCGGTCGATCTGCTCCGGATCACACCAGTCGGGCTTGGTCTCGAACGTCGTGCCGATATTCCGCACGTCGGCCGTCTCGTTCTCGGCGATCACGTCCTCCAGGTAGCGGAACTCGGGGTCGTCCTCCGCGAAGCTCCGCCCCTCGGCGGGGTTCGGTGTCGACTCGGTGTCGTAGTCGTTGAGGGCTTCGAGCGCCCGCTTCACGAACCACTCCTGGTAGTCGTGGCTCCGGGCGGTCATCGTCCCACCCATCAGGATGAGCTCCACCTTGTCGATCGGGTGGCCGATGTGGCGAAGCTGTTCGAGGCGGAGGGTCACCTGTCCGTACGGGTCGTAGTCGTTCTGCTCGCCACGCGCCGCGGCGGGTTCGTGGCCCGTGTAGCTCTGGGCGCTGCCGAACTCCGAGGCGGGGCCGCCGGGACAGTAGAGGCACTTCCCGTGCGGGCACATGTGCGGCGAGGTCATGATCGCGACGGGCGAGACGCCCGACGCGGTCCGGACGGGTTTGCGCCGGACGACCGCCTGCACCTCGTCGCGGCGCTCGTCCGGCGCGCGCTGGAGGATGTCGGCGTTTTTCGGCACCTTCGCCGCCGAGTGCTCCGAGCAGGCGTCGAGCTTCGCGGATTCGAGGTCGTCACGATCCAGGTCGCCCTCGAGGATACGGTCGACGAGGTCCTCACACACGCGCTCGAACGCCTCGCTGTGCTCGGCGTCGGCGTCCGCGCTCACGATCCGTCCCTCCGGCTGGTCATCGTCGTCGTGTCGACGGGTCGCGGGGTTAAGGGTATCGCTCCGTGGGGCCGGCGGATCATACCGAGTATCGTAACTGTGTACCGGTGGTTCGCTGGACCGTCTCGGCGACCCTCCGGTACTGACTGACAGTAAACCGTATCAGGCCAGCCGCTCGGCGGCGGCGGTGACGATGGCGTCGATCGCGGCGTCGCGACGACCGGAGAGGAACTCGATGCGCCCGTCACGGATGCTCGCGGCGGTGATGCCGGCGTCGCCGACACGTTCGGCGGCGTCGCTCGCGACGCCACGCACATCGATATCGCCAGCAGTCCGGAGGTAACACTCGTCGGTACCGACGCCGACGATCAGGTCGGCGTCCCGGCGGCGGTGAAGTTCGTCGAGCAGGAGGCTCGTCGGCGGGAAGTCGAAGCGGTGCGTGTAGGCGTCGGTATCGAGCACTTCGACCGTCAGTCCGTTCTCGTCGCGAGCGTCGATATTGGCCGTCGCGGTGTCGACTTCCGCGTCGAGTTTCTGCCGGAACTGCTCGCTGATGTGGCCAGCCAGCCCGCCGGCGTCGTCGAACAGGAGGTCGGTGATGAGTTCGCGCTTGTCCTCGTAGGACTGGTAGTACGCCTCCAGCGCGATGGCCTCGCGGAGTTCGTCCGTTCGGTCGGCGTCGTAGCCCGCCTCGACGGCGAGGTCGATGTACTCGTCGGGGGTGTCGCCCCAGTAAGAGACCGCCGGCAGGTGGGCGATATCGTCGCGCACGTCGGGATCGACCGTCGCGGCGAGGGTGGCCGCCAGCGTCCCCGTCGAGAGGTCGGTGGCGTCGGCGCCGGCGAGGCCGGGGTTGACGATGGCGTCGCAGTCCTCCGCCACCGCGGCGTCGGCCACCTCGGCGTCGATGACGACGCGCCGGGCGCCGTAGATGCCGAGTAGGCCCAGTCCGTCACTGGACTCGACCGTGCTCCCCGTGCCGACGAGGAGAACGAGCGGAAGTTTCTCGTCGTGACGGTCCCGATCCTGGAGCATTCGGGTCACGTCGTTGGTCGCGTCGTCCATATCGTAGACGGACTCCTCCAGCGGTCGCCGCGTGAAGTAGTGGTACTCGGCGTCCGCCGTGGCGTGCTCCTCGCGGATCAGCGGGAGGACGGCACGTTCGATGGCCGCCCCGGCGACGTAGCCGTCGGCTGTCGTGGCGTGACGGACGACAACGGGCCGGGACTCCAGTACTGCGCGGCGGATCGTCTCCGCGGCGTCGACGAGATCGTCGGCCACCGCATCGATGGCGTCGTGGTCGGCCAGCGTCGTCACCGAGTCGGGGCGCGCCTCGGCCGTCAACGCGTCGGCCAGTCGGCGCTCGACGGCCGCCGCTTCATCGTCCGCCAACACGGAGAGCGCTTCCGTCTCCACCTGCAGTTCGTCGTAGCGGAGCTCCACCTCGCCGTCCAGGCGAACGACGCTCCCGACTTCGACTTCGGGGTAGGCGCGCACACCCGCCTCGACGAAGGCCGCACAGTCGACGACACCGGAGGCGTCTCGGAGTTCGAACACCGTCGGGCCGCTCGTCTGGCGGACGCCGACGATTTCGCCCTCGAGACGGACGGTGTCGCCGACGCAGTCGTCGAGCGAGCCGACATCGGTGCGCTCGCGGTCGGCCGTGGGTTCGGATTCTGCGGAGCGGGACTCGGTGGTTGCCGTGTCGGTCTGTGTCGCCGTATCGGCCTGTGTCTCACTCTCACTCTCGCCGCTGCGAGTCAGCTTCTCGTCCTCGCCGTTCAGCGCCTCGCTCTCGTCGTGTTCGGGCGTCGGCGTCTGCCGAACGGGACCGGTCGAGTCGCTCTCGTCAGCTTCCGATTCGGCCTCGATGGCGTCGCCGTCGGCGTCGCCGTCGGGGTCGTGAATCTGTGCCCCGCGGAACTCGTCGCCGGACTGCCGTTTCGACCACGCGAGGTCGACGTTGCCGTTGTCGCGGACGTTCTTCACCTGGACGAACACGGTGTCGCCGGTGTCCCAGTCGAGGCTTTCGAGGCGACGGTCGAGTTCGCTCCGGTGCAGCAGTCCCGTCACGCCGGGTGAGAGGTCGACGAACACGCCGAAGTCGGCGAAGCCGTCGACCGTCCCCTTGTAGTATCGACCAGAGACCAGTTGATCCGGGCTGGATCCGCGGAAATCAAACCAAACGTCTTCTTCGTGGGTGATCCAATCCATTGAGCGAATCGAACAGCCCCATCCTAAAACGATTGTCGAAACGCCGCCACCACTGACACGCCGATCGAGATCAGATGATGTACCAGTTCCGGAGCAGGACGAGGAGGGCATCGAAGCCGCCGAATCCGTAGCCGAAGAGGAGAACAGCCGGGAGCGCGGCGGCGAGGATCGCCCGCCCGGTCGTCGTCTCGTGAACGGTCGAGAGGCCGACGACGAGCAACGCGGCGCCGTACAGACAGCAGACGAGGCGGAGTTCGGGGACGGGGACCGCGGCCAGCGGACACGGCGCGGTGGCGTAGGCGAGCACCTGCACCGTCTCGCTGACGCCCGCTCGGTCGCGGACGGTGACCATCAGACAGAGCGTCTGGATGGCCGCGAGGAGGTGGAGGGCGGCTGGCGCGACCAGTACAGCGACGAGCAACACGATCACCGCGGCTCGGATCGCCCCGGACGCGGGGAAGCGAAGCGGGTCGAGAAGCGCCAACAGGAGGGCGTATCCGACCGCCGTCACGACGGCGAAGACGAGGCCAGGCGCCTGATCGCCGGGCGCGACGCCGGTCTCGAAGAACCGGCGAGGGCGGATCAGCACCTCGGCCCACGCGCGGGCGATACCGCGCGGTCCGCGGTCACGGCCACCGCGGGGGGTCTCGACCCAGGTCGTCACGCACGTATCTGGAACCGCGGCCGACAAAGGAGTTTCCGATTAGCCGCCCACGTTCTGGTCGCTCTCGAACGTCCTCGGGTCGGGTTCGATGTTCGCGTACTCCACGATGCGGCGGCCGAGGGTGGCGACGCGGTTCTCGATTCCCTCGTCGACGAACTCGCCGTCCGAGAAGGCGGACGACGCCCGTGGAATCGCCGCCTGGTGTGGAAGCACCCACGCGTCGAGGGCGCGACACACGGATCGCAGGTGTTCGAGCGCCGTGATCGGGAAGGCGCCGCCGGCGACGCCCAGCAAGCCGACGGTCGTGTCCTCGAACTCGTCGAACCCGCAGTGATCGAGCGCGTTCTTCAGCACGCCGGCGTAGGAACCGTGATACATCGGCGTGCCGAGCACCACGGCGTCGGCCTCGCGGACGCAGCGTGCGAAGGCCGCGCTGTCGCCCTGTTCCTCCACGTCGGGGTCCAAGGGCGGCAGGTCGAACGTCCGCAGGTCGAGCAGGTCGGTGTCGGCGCCGGCCTCGGCGGCGGCGTCGAGGACACGGCGGAGCGCGAGTCGGGTGTAACTGTGGTCACGGAGGCTGCCGGCGACGGCGACGACGGTGGTCACGGAAAGCAGGCTCCCATCACCACTCCAGCCCACCGTTGACGCCGAGGACCTGCCCGGTCATGTAGCTAGCGTGATCGCTGACGAGAAAGCGGACGATGCCGACGATGTCCTCCGGTTCGGCGAAGCGATTGAGCGGAATCTTGTTTCGGATTTTCTCCTGTACGCGTTCGGGCACCTTCTCCAGCATGTCCGTCTTGACGAATCCGGGCGCAACACAGTTGGCCGTCGATCCGTGGGCGGCGAGTTCGAGCGCGAGCGTCCGGGTGAAGGCGAACATCCCGCCTTTGGACGTGGCGTAGTTGGCCTGTCCGTAGTTGCCCTGCTGGCCGACCACACTGGAGATGTTGACGAGGCGGCCGTGGTCGGCGTTACGGATGTCGTCGAAGAAGGCCTTGGTGCAGTTGAACGTCCCGCCGAGGTTGACGTCGATGACGGTCTGCCAGTCGTCGTGGGTCATCTCGTCGAACTTGCGGTCGATGGTGATGCCGGCGTTGTTGACCAACACGTCGACTGCACCGAGTTCGTCGTGAATCTCGGCCGCCATCCGTTCGACCTCGTCCGGCTCCGCCACGTCGGCCTGGGCACACATCGCCGTCTCGCCGTTCGCCTCGATGATCTCCTCGACCTCGCGGGCCGCGGCGTCGGAACTTCGGTAGTTCACGACCACGTCTGCCCCACAGCGCGCGAGTTCGAGCGCGATGGATCGACCGATGCCACGCGAGGACCCCGTGACGAGGCAGGTTCGGTCGGAGAGTGGGCGCGGATCGAGTGGTTCCAGCCGGGTGGTCGTTTCGGACATACATCTACCAATGCGGGGTGGCGGTTGTTAATGATTCGCGCCCTACTGCCGGTCACCACCGTCGATCCGGCGACAGGTTTTATTATGGGTGACGGTAACATGGGTCCACCTCTACCCCGACGCGTACTTCGGAACTCGCCACCGTGCGGGAGAGACGACCGCAAGTATGACTGACCGCATCGATCTGGACGACATCGACACGGAAGAGGGATCGGACGACGAACCGAACCGCGGCGACTGGTTCTGGCGGGACGAGGGCGACCCCGCGGACGAACCGGACGACTCCTTCGGGACGCGGAGCGTGGGGGAGGCAGCGGTCGGAGATGGTGCGGACGGGGCGGACGGGGCGGACGGCGACAGTCACGCGGCGACCCCGCGGGTCCCCAGACAGGGCGACGACAAACCAGTCGGGATCCCAATCGAGGGCGGCGGTGCGGGGAGTTCGCCCGCGTCGGATCGGGAAGCCGTCGAAGGCGGTGTGCCGGACGATGCCGGGGGTGGGGCGGCCGACACACAGCGCGAGGCGACGGGTGCCGCCCCACACGGCGAGGACGCCGACGACATGACGATGGCGCTGACCTACCGAGCGGCGATGCGACTCACCCACCCGGCCTCGGCGTTCGCGGACGCGGAGCAGTGGGCCGACTGGATCGGTATCGTCGGTCGGGTAGATACGCCGGTCATCAACCGCTTTCAGCGCCAGAACGGCGTCGACGCCGACTTCTTCAGCGGCACCGGCACCGGCCCAGGTGAGCGTCTGGCCGAGGTCGGTCCACGATCCATGTTCTACGCGAAGCGCATGGTCGTCGTCGGCATCCAAGGTGAGGACGAACGCATCGCGGCCGAAGCCGACTGGGAGTTCGTCCCGCTCTCGGAGGCCGCGGAGAAGGCCGGCTGGGAGTTGAACGAGGAGTAATTTTTTATGAGTGAATCGCCAACGTGTGTGGTGAGCTATCATGGGTGTCAGAACTGCGCTCACACAGGCACGAATCGTCACACTCGGCGTCTTCGCCGCGGCCATCTGGGTCGTCCTGACCATGCTCCAGGTGTACGGACGGATGGGGCCGCTGTCCAGCGGCGGCGTCGGGCAGACGCCGATTTCGGGGCTCGTCGGGCTCGTCGTTCTGGGCGGACTGTTGGCGCTGCTGCTCGTCCTCTACGCCGAGCTGAGCGAGGAGGAACCGGCACCCGAACCCTGGGAGTGAGTGATGCAGTACGAGTGTAGCGAGTGCGGGCATTTCACCCGACTCGGACTCGTCGAGCGCGAGTTCGTCGTCCGAACCTGTCCAGCCTGCGGGGAGTCCGCGCGATTCGAGCCAGCGTTCGAAGGGGAAGGGGTCTCCTTCTGAGCCTCTCCATCGATCTGACCGAGCGATTCGTCGCCGCCGCCGACGAGTGGGCCGAGGCCCGCTTGGAAGACCGCGAGACGGCCCTCGAGACGAAAGCCGAGCAGGCGCTCTTGGAGATCGAGTATCTCGTCTCCGGTCGGACGGAGGTGTCGTTCGACGTGGACGCCGAGGCCGGCCGCATCGACTACGCCCCGAGCGACGAACTCTCGGCACTGCTGTCCGCCCAGGCCGACGACACCGGCCTCGACGAAGCGACGGTCCTTCGGCTCCACGTCGACCTGTTCGTCGGTGCCTTCCCCGGCGACGACGATCGGCCGCCGAACGCGCCGCCGGTCTGACCTCCGGTTCGGTGAACCCAGTTCGGTTCGCTCACTTTGTTCGCTCGCGAGACTCCGATGAGCCGTCGACTCACCTCGTTTGTTCCTTTTTTCGCCGACCGCGACTGCGAGTGATCGGTGCGCGCTGACTCCCGAAGCGTCGTCGTGTCCGGATCAGTTCTCACAGTGGTTATTGTAACTGTTTGCCGGTGGTTCGCCGACCCGTTCTGGCGAACCACCGGTAGTGACTTACCCTAATCACAATCACCCCGGCAACACGACGTTGATCCCCGCCACCACCAGCCCGGCCAGCCCCATTCGTGCCGCGGCGACGTACCACCGCTGCTCCGAAATCGACCCCATGTAGGCGCCGAACGCTCCCAACACGCCGACGCCGAGGCCGACGGCGACGACGCCCGCTTCCACCATCGAGAACACCGAGCCTTCGAACAGGAAGGGCACGAGCGGAATCAGGATGCCGATGAGGGGGCCGAGGCCGCTCGCGACGGCGTGG
>Ga0207732_100652_pt1 | contig 9002 bp, 10 predicted proteins | sample A23P1SouthBayCA_FD_187733 | JGI IMG/M metagenome (GOLD analysis project Ga0207732, IMG submission 187733) | Aerobic enrichment media microbial communities from Eden Landing Ponds, California, USA - A23 P3 (4) (SPAdes) | ecosystem: Environmental > Aquatic > Marine > Unclassified | place...
CAACCCGGCGACTATCGGCGGCGAACAGATGCTCGTCACCGACTCGCGGATGCTCGAACTCACCCGCAACTTCACCGTCGCCAACATCACCGACGCGCAGGGTGAGCAAGTCCGCAACGTCACCGTCCGAGAAATCGACTACCAGACCGCCAACACCACCGAGTACAACGAGGTGATGCAGGAACTCGCGGAGATCCGCACCGAAGTGGAAGCCCGCGAGCAACGCCGCGGCGGTGGTGGCGGTGGCCTGTTCGGCGGCTGGGGCGGCGCGAAGGCCGCTCTCGGCGGCAGCGCCCTCGGCATCGTCGTCGGCGCCGGCGCGGTCATCCTCATCCTCGTCGGCCTGCTCTCCGGCGGCGGTGGCGGCGGGATGGTCATCCGCGAAGTGAACAACCGCAGAAAGGGGAAGTAACCACACCCATGCGCCATTTTTTAATCACCGCGACGGTAGTCCTGACGCTCGCGCTCGTCGCTGGGACAGCTGCGCCCGCGACGGCCGACCCTGGCGAGTGCGACGACCTCCGAAACTATACCTCGACCGGCGAGTACCGCGAGTGTCTCGTCGACCACACCAGCAAGGCCGACGTACTCACCTACGTCGAGCGCGACCGCGCGAACCTCACTCAGAAACAAGTCGACGCCGTGTATGCCGTCTACCCGTCCCACGCCGACGAGTACGGCTTCACCATCGGCGAGGAACGGCGGATCACCGCCTGGATGATGGAATGGGCGAACGTCTCGCTGCCCGAAGCCAACGTCTCAGTACCGCGGCTGAACACGACGCTCCCCGAGGCGAACGTCTCGGTCAACCCCCCGAACGTCACGCTCCCGAATCCCTCGCAGCCCACGCCCACGCCGGCCCCGACACCGACCAGCGAGACGGTCGACGACGCGCCCGAACGCCCGAACGGGACCACTGTCGACGACTACACCACGCTCGTCCGGACGAACTACAACGACGACCGAGAGACGGTCACCGTCGTCCTCCACTCGGAGATTCGGCAGGTCCTCACGGTCAACGACGCGGGCGCGCTCGTCGCCGGCGGGAGTGGCCAGATACCCCGCCGCATCGATGCCGTCGAGCCCGGCGAGACCATCCGGGTGACACTCCCCGTCACTCGCCACGAGGGGTACGTCGGCATCGCGATCTCCACCGACAACGCGCTCTATGGGCACACGATAGCCGCCGAGTCCGACGCCTTCGAGCGCATCTCGAAGACGACCCCCCAGAAGGCGCTGCTCATCGGCGTCGTAGTGGCGCTGTCGTGGGTGGTCATCGCGGGCGTGTCTGAACTCCGCCGCGAGGGCGGCGAACCGGTGGTGGCATCATGAGCACCTCGAACCCGCTACCGACCTTCGGCGGCCGCTGGGACCGCGTAACGTACCTGCTGGCCGCCTACAAGTGGCTCGTCTCCGGGCTTTTCCTCGGAGTCATCGCCTTGGTCATCTACCTCCGGCCGTCGATGCCCGACTTCCCGCCGTGGGTGGGCGCTGGGCTGATGGCCTGGGTCCTGCTCGCGTTCCCGTGCTACCTCGCTGGACTGCTCATCGTCCGGTGGCTCCGCAAGTGGCGATATCACACGGTCTACCACATCAACGCGGTGACCGACACTCGCGAAAAGTGGCAGGTCCCGCCGGACATCTGGGACGAGAAGACCGTCGAAGGCCCGCCGCCGTACAAGGTCAACGACAACGACGACTTCGAAGTCCGCGAGTTCGAATGGCTCGAGGATATCGGCGAACTCCGGGTCCGCGGTACCTGGATGGGCGAGGCGTCCGACTCGGAACTCGTCACCTCGAAGAGCCACATGAAGTCTATCCACAGCTACCTACTCGACGCCTTCGAGCAACTCGTCGAGGCGCGGGCGCTCTGGCACGAGTCGAGCGTCGAACTCGAACAGGAGATCGTCAACGAACACGCCGAGGCGCGCGAGCGTGGGCTGATGGTCGACCAGTCCGCCGCCAAAGAGGTGTGGGAGTCGAAGGTCGACGGCATCGACATCAACGAGAGCGACAAGCCCGAACTCTCCCCGGAAGACCTCCCCGACGACCACACGCCCACTCGCCCGCCCGAGAACCGCTCTCAGAACACCGACAGCGACTCCGATACCAGCAATGAGTGACGACAACGACGTGTACACGCCCGCACAGTACCGCGAACATCAGGACGGCTACGGTGTCCGCGACGCCGACGCCGCGCCCCACGCTGGCATCGTCCGCGACCCGCTCGTCTCTCGCTACCTGGCCGTCCAGGCCGAACACTACGACCCGGAGAAGGCCGACGACCCCAGCAAGATGCCCGGCCAGGCGCGAGACCTCCGAGAAGTCCAGAAGATCCGCGGCATCGAGGCGACCGAGACGGCCCGCTCGGCGCTGGAGAACGGCGACATGCCGACGCTCAAGCACCTCACCGGCGACCAGAACCAGCGGGCGGACGTGTCCGGCATCCGGGCCATCGGCCAGGTCGACGACATCCTCACCGCGCCCGCGCCGGTCATCGTCATCCTCGGCGAGATGGGCATGGGCAAGACCGACCTCTCTGGGCTACTCGGCCAGCGCAAGGTCGCGCTCAACGACGGGAAGACGCTCGTGGCCTCGAACATCAAGACCCTCCGCGAAACCGACGAGTGGACCGACCAAGACGGCGAGACACGCGACGGGTGGGTCCGCGACTTCCCCTCGTTCAAAGAGTGGATGGAACAGGACGGCGACCCGGTTCACAACGACCAGACGCACAAGCTGTTCATCGGCGACGAGTTCTCGGTGAGCGCGGGCGGCCAGGGCAAGCAAGGCTACCAGACCCAGCAGAAGCTCGCCAAGGCGATCTACCTCGCTCGGAAGTACGGCGTGATGCTCATCATCATCGCGCACGGGCCGCGGTCGGTCCACCCGCTCGCGTGGCGGGTCGGCACCATCATCAAGAAGACGAGCAAGAAGTCGGCGGTCATCGCCGAGCGAATCAAGCAGAACCGCATCGCAGACAAAATCGCCGAGATAGACGGTATCCCGCCGACGGATTGGCGATTCGATACCGCCGACACCGCACCCTGGTCGTGGTCCCGATCCGCCGACAGTGACGAAGACCCCGAGCCCGACGAGGTGGCCCGCAACCTCGCCATCTGGACGGTCCGCGAGTGCAAGCACGACGGCCTGAGCCACCGCGAGACGGCCCGCTACGTCCCATACGCGAAGGACTGGGTTGGCGACAGGTGGCAGGAGATTCAGAACGGCCAGCACCAAGCGGCTATCGACACCGTGGAGGCGCTAACCGCATGATGACGCGGCGGTGTCTGTCTGTCGGCGTCTGCACGCCCCCCTTTACACACAGCCCATGGCGCCCGCTCGCCGGGAGCGAGCGGACGCGAGCCATGGGCGCCAGCGCGAGAGCGGGCGGCGGAGTCGATATATATGACGCGCGACGGACGCGTTGTGTGGCTTCGGAGGAAACAGAAAAATGACCGCTTCGAAAAATCGCTCGCATCGCGCGAACCACTACGGGACGCTCTGCGAGCGGAAGGCCGCGAACCGGTACGGGCTCGACCTCGACCGCGCTTCCTGGCGCGACGCGCGGCGACCAGGCGGGGACCCGGTAGAAATCAAATCGACGATGGCGAACCACGCGGACGGCCAGCCAGGAAACTTCAAGCTCTACGAGGACTATCACGAGCAACTCCGCGAGGCCAACGGCTGGTACGTGTTCGTGGTCTACCGGCCGCGAGGGCGCGGTGTCACGGTGCTGAAGATGGAGATGCGCCACTCGTCGCGGCTCCCGCTGCTCACCTGGCATGGTGGCGGCGCCCACCGGGACTCACGGCAGGCGAAGCTCAGTATCGGGAAAATATTCTAAGAATGAGTTTCAGATGTTATTCAGCTTCAAATCGATCTAAGATTTCTGGTGGATAATTGAAATCTAAGTCTTCTATACCAATACCCTTCTCAGACAATACGTAATTGTGTAATTCAAGTCCAACTGCTCTACAGTACTCCGCATCTTGGATAGCCCTACGCGCGTCTCGGGGTTTCATAAAGTCATGAGATGCTAAGTTCTTTTCTGGAACACCATATTTTGCTAAAGTATAGAACCTTTCCCAGAATTGAACTAGAAAGATGACGCGGGGGATCTTATTCGAACTTCTAAATTCGTCTGGTATGCGGGAGAATAGACCTTCAATACGGTCATTTTCAAATTCAAGATCATGAGACTCTGGTGGATTCACGCCTACGGTTTTGCACATCGCTTTTGCGGAAAGTTCAACACAGACCTGGCAATCAGAGATAGCGACCACTGGGCTAATACCCAACATGATATCATTGAGGTCATCAATGGAGATCTGGCTTGGACTCATGTCCTCTTCACCCATATAATACTGATTTTTTAGCTGAGCTAATCGATTGGATGCTTGGAGCAATTGTTTCTTTGCATAACTGAGATCGGCGATAGAGACCTCTTCAAAGTCAGGCATTACAGAACTACAAGATATCTAAGCAAATTAACCTTACCTAAAGACTCTATCATCTCTTTGGGGCATTGCTATCTCGTTAGAGGATAGAGGCTGCTGAGCTAGACGCTTCGCGATGTATTTTGATGATGTGGCCTTAGCCACACCTCTAAGACGGAACCAAACCCCCCGGGTAGGGTTCCGTCGCGCCGGCGACGCCCGGCTGGCGCTCGAAGGCTCCGACGAGTACAACCGAAGTTGCGGAATCACAGCTGTGGAGCGCAAATTCAGTTGGATAGCACCCGGAAAACAGAGGGGAACGACAGTGATGCCTCTACTCGGACGGGCTGCTACCCGGTGTTCAGGAACCGCCAGGCGTCGCCGATCGAACCGTCGCCGAACCGAACCCGCGCCTCGCGGTATCGCTGTTCGGGCATCCCCGCGTCCTTCCAGACGCGGAACCCCTCGCGGATGGACTCGCCCACGTCGCTCGCGACCGTCCCGTTGAATCGGAGCGTCATACGCGCCTCGCGGGCGTCGTCGACATCGACGCCGTGGCGAGCGGCCCAGGCGATGAACGCGCTCATCGTCTCCTCCAGCCCGCGCTCGGCGGCTTCCATCGCCTTCGCCGTCGCGTCGACCGCGCGTTCGAGACCCTCGCGCGCCTCGTTGACCGCGGCGTGGACCATCTCGGCGACGTACTCCGAGCGGAGCGACACCGATGCATACTCGCGCTCGACGAGATCGTCCATCTCTCGGAGCGCCCGCCGGACAGACTCGACGTGACGGTCGTGAGCGTCCGCGATGTCCGTTGGGGCCACCTGGCCGCCGTCGGTCACCAGCGTCTCCATGGCTTCCCACTGCACGGGCGAGAGACCGTCTGCGAGGTGGCGCACGACGACGCTCTCCTGGGACTGTTCGACCCGCGTCAGGTCCAGCCCGATGGGGTCAGGACCGCTCTCGTCGACCGCCGGCTCGAAGTACGCATCCGCGACGAACGGCCCATGCCCATCGCCCGGCGCTACGTCCAGGCCGGCGTCGGCCAGCACCGACAGCACGGTCTGGTCCAGCTCGCGGCGAAGCCTATCGAGGTCGCGCCAGCGGACCGTCTCGTCATCGTCAAGTAGGGACGCCTGGAGCGACGCGCCGACCTTCGGATGCGCGAGCGGGTGGTCGTCGGGGACCGACAGCGCCTCCCGAGCGTAGTAGTGCTTCACCTCCTTGGGGAGCGCGTGGTCGGGGAACGCCTCGCGCACGCGACTCGCGTCGAGCGTGGCCGTGTGGTAGTAGCCGGGCAAGTTCCGGCCGCGCTCGTCGTCGTCGTTTTGGACGACCTTGCGGTAGCCTGAGCGGTCGCTTTCCAAGAGGTGACCCATCGCCGCCAGCGGACCGTCGCGAGCGTGGACGGGGCCGCTGGCGCCCTTATCGACCCGCGTGTATCGCTCGGCGTCTTGAATGTTCGAGTACGGATGTGGGTCCTCAAAGTACCGCGTCGCGATACCCAGAACTCCGGCGGCCCGCCGGAGCAACTTCGGGTAGCGCTCGAAGGCGATGTTCGACCCTTTCACCCGGACGTTGATCCCTTCCCCGAAGCCGTCGGGGACAGGAATCTCGACGCGGGTGCCGTCGCCCTTCTCACCCTTCATCTTCGGCCAGCGGGGTGCGACGTGGGCGGTGAAATCCTGCTCGCCGACGGAATCCTCCGTGGGGTGGCGTAGGACTCGGATGCGGTACTCGCGGATCGTCTCGATGCGGAAGTCGGTCCCCTGCGGCGTCTGACTGCCGGGGTGGACGATGTTGCTCTCTTGGTAAGACAGCCGTGTGACCCACTGTTCGCCGTCGGCGTGGAACTCCTCGGAGCGGGAGCCACCGGCTTGCTTGACCGCGCTGTCCAGCCCGAAGAACGGGGCGAGCCCGTTATCGTTAAACAACAGGTTCGCGTTAAACTCGTGTGGGGCGAGTCTGACGGTACGCACTTCCCTCACCCCTCGCGTTCAACTTCAGCGACGGCGCGCTGGACCCGCGCCTCGCTTTCTACGACCGGTTGCTGACCGCCCCAGCCCCAACGGACGCGCTCGCCCGCCTCCACGTCATACAGCCGCGACGCGCGGACGAACCCGGTCACGCACTCTCACCCCCGTCGAGACGGCGCCGAGCGCGGCGTAAGAGGTTCCCGACGGTGCCGGCCGACCGACCGGTCTTACGGGCGTACTCCCGCATCCCGTAGCCGTCCTGTTCGACCGCCTCGTACACCTCCCGCTGGGCGTCCGACAGCACCGACAGGTCTTCCTCGTAGTGGAACAGCGACGACTGGAACGTCACGGCCGTTCACCACCGGTCGTGGCGGCGAACTCTCCGAGCGGCCGCTGTCGGAGTTCCGACGGGAGCGGCACGTCGGGGACACTCGGGCAGTAGTGCAGTAGGTACTGGACGAACTCGCGGGGGATGGCCGACCGGATCTCTGATTCTGTCCACTCGGCAGGCACGCCCTTCGCGGCGGCGAGTTCGTGGCGAACGTACTCCGACCCGATGGAGATCTCCGCTATCCCGCTCTCGTAGGCGTCTGGGACAGGGAAGCTCGTCTCGAAGTGGCGGCAGTTGTTGATCGGCAGGCCGAACGCCAGCCCGTTCAGCCGCGCCGGGTCCCGCAGGTCGTCACAGGTGGCGACGTTCTCGATGATGTACTCGTCCGGGTCAACCGCCTGGATAACCTCGCGGACGTTCAGGTCCGCGAACGTGGGGTAGCGCTCTTTCGGCGTCTCGTCCCAGTCGTAGCGGCCCATGTTGGCCCACGAGAGTTTCGAATACGCCTGACACCGTGGCGACAGCCACAGCAGATCCGGCGTGTCGAAACTCGTCACGAACCCAGCGTCCGACGCGTCGCCCTGGGCGAACTCGCCAGGGTAGGTGTCGCTGTAGTCCTCAATGTCAATGCCGAGGTGTCGGACGGGCAGGTCCGCCAGCGCGAGCCCGACACCGCCCGGCCCGCTGTAGCCGTCAAGTACGAACGGCTCCCCCGTCACCACCACTCACTCCCGAAGCACTCCGGGTTCCCGCACAGGCTGTAGTGGGGGTACGCTGCGACGGGAACGTCCGTGAACTCGGCGTCGTCTCGGTACTCCGCTTCGACGCACGCCGGCTCAGGCTCGTCGGCGTCGGGGTCGACTCGGTGGAGCGTGTCCGCGTACTGAGAGCGGTTCCGAACCGCCGTCTCCACCTCGGCCCGCCGGTCCGCTGAAGCGGGCTGACTCACGCGCATCCCCCCGTTTCAACTACTAAATTCGCAGGACGGCGCGGACCCCCGGCTTGTGTCCAGTTGAACTCACCAAATCGGCCCGATTTTCCCGAACTCGATTCCGGAGGTAGAACACTCAGATAGCACGCAGATGGCCGCGTAGCTATCTGTCGTAGTTCAACGGGATTCCAAGTCCGCCCTCCCCGATTTGAACGGGGGGCAAGTCGATCTACAGTCGACTGCTCTACCAGTCTGAGCTAAGGGCGGGCGCACTTGCAGGTAGCCGCCGTGTCGGACTTAACCGTTTTGACTCGCGGCGAGAGTGAGAGAGTGACCCAGCCACACCGCCGGCGACAGACACGCGTCAGACACTGCGGGAAGATTGAAATACCCGGGCGACGACGTATCTGACGAGTCGGATGAGCAAGATAACCTTCCGCGCGGACGACGATCTCATCGAGCGACTCGAGGGGTTCGACGCCTCGAAGAGCGAGATCATGCGGGAGGCCCTGCGGGAGTACCTCGGCGAGGCGTCGGACACGCGACCGAGCGCGACGGCGGCGGAGTCGACGTCGGCCGCCGAGGCGTCGGACGCGAGCGAGTCCATCGACGCGCTCATCGCCGAGCGCGTCGACGCCATCGTCGCCGACCGTCTGGACGGCGCGTTTACGCCGAGCCAGCCCCAGGACATCAACGTAAACATCGCTCTCGACGGCGAAAGCGCCACTCCGAGCGCCACCGAGGCGAACGCGTCTCCCGCCCCGACCGCAGAGGCGTCCAACGCCGATCCCGGTCGTAAGACAGGCGCGGACGCGAGCGAAACGGCGCCCGACGACGCGGAGCACTCGTGCGCCAAATGTGGCGAAAACGTCTCAGATGGGCACGTTTACTGCCCAAACTGTGGGGAGAAGGCGTCCCACCGCGTCTTCTGCGACTGCGGGGACGAACTCCGGTCGGACTGGGCCTTCTGCCCCAGCTGCGGTCGACGCACCCCTGCGGCCGACGTGCTCGACCAACCTTGAAAACGCCGTAAACGCCGTTTAGATGCCGTTAAACGCCGTAAACGAGATTGTGTATGACGCTCGCCGTTACCTTTATAACCCTACACCCAGATGTAATTCCTGCGTAAGACGGTCGTCTTACACGGGCCGCGGCGCGGACGTGTGACCCGCGCCATCGTGCGATTACGTCGGATGGGAGTCCGAAGTCGCCGTGTAAGACGAACGGGCGACCGCGTCCACGGCTGCCGTCTTACCCAAAGGGGAACAACAAACATGGAGCGTGTGACACTACGGATTCCGAAGCAGCAGATCGAAGAGGTCGAGCGA
>Ga0207732_100665_pt1 | contig 8766 bp, 10 predicted proteins | sample A23P1SouthBayCA_FD_187733 | JGI IMG/M metagenome (GOLD analysis project Ga0207732, IMG submission 187733) | Aerobic enrichment media microbial communities from Eden Landing Ponds, California, USA - A23 P3 (4) (SPAdes) | ecosystem: Environmental > Aquatic > Marine > Unclassified | place...
AGGTCCGAGAGGGGGCCTTCGCCCGACTCCAGCGCGACGGCCGGGAGCGCTTCCCCGAGCGCGAGGACGGAGCGGGCCCGCATCGTCGGGTCCACGAGGACGGTCCCCGAGTCAAAGCCCCGCTCGCGGGCGACCCGACGGATGAGGGGCGCCGGGTCCTCGCCGTCGGCGTACGTGTGCAGGTCGAGGTCGGTTTCGCGAAGCGGGCGGGCCGCCAGTTCCGGCGCGACGAACGCCGCCTCGCCGTCGACGGGGACGAGGAGATAGCAGGCGCGCTCGCTCTGTCCTCCCTCGTAGCCGCTCAGATACCGGGCGTTCGGCCCCGGAACGGCGACGAGGGCGTCCGCCCCCGCCTCGTCGAGGCGCTCGCGACAGGCTGCGTGCCGGCGGGCGAATCGGTTCATAGGATTTCCTGTAAGCCCCGCGCCGTAGCCCTTTCGTCCGTCGGCTATTTGGCGGCGCCCGCGAAAGGATGGCGTATGGGATTTAGTCGGTCACTGGTCGGTCGGTTACTCGACCCGCTCGCCGCGTCGACGGGGAAGGTCGTCGGCGCGCTCGGTACGCTCACGGGTACGGCACACCTCACGGGATGGACGCTGACGACGAGCGCGGCGTGGCCCGACGCGCTCGCCGCCGGGGAGATCGGCGGCGCCGCCGGCGAGTTGGGCGCGTACGCCGCGTCCCACCCGGCCTACGTCGCCATCGCGCTGGTCGGTCTCGCGCTGGTCGCGTTCGCGGAGTAATGTATCGCACAGGCCACTACGGCGCCGCGTTGCTCCTCTGGGCGCCCGTCGGGTTCGCGCTGCTGTTCGTGGGCCGCCCGTCGTTCGCCGTTCTCGGGGGTGCGGGGGCGCTCGCGCTCACCCGCCTCCCCGACTACGACCTGCGCGTGCCCTTCCTCACCCACCGCGGCGTCACGCATACGATTTGGTTCGCGCTGGCCGTCGGCGGCGTACTCGGCGGGGGCGTGTGGGTCGCGCGCGGCGACCCGACGCTCGCGGCGTTCGCGGCCGGCGTCGGGGTGCTGAGCATCGTCGCACACCTGCTCGCGGACGTGATAACCCCCGCGGGCGTCGCCGTGTTCTGGCCGCTCACGGGCTACGAGTACACTCTCTCGCTCGCGACGGCGGACAGCACCGTCGCCAACTGGACCCTCCTAGGACTGGGGGCGTTCTCCACCGCCGCGGTCGCCGTCGTCGGCGGGCGGTTGGCAGGTATCGCCATATAAAAGGGCTTTTCGGGGGCCGTTTCCTACGCTCCGTATGCGCCCGACGACAGAGGGCACCTTTCGCGCCTACGAGGACCCACACGACCCCGAGCGCGCGCTCCTCGTGCCGCTCGACGGCGAGGACTACGAGCCGACCGCCGTCGAACGCTCGGGATACGAGGGCGACCTCGCGGAGGCCGTCGACGCGCTCCGCGCCGGCAACCGCGTCCGGGCGACCCTCGAATGGGAGGACGGAACGGCGCGCTTCGCCGCGTTGGAGGTCGAGACCGAAACCAGAGTCGAGTTCGTCGCCGGCGTCACCGGCGTCTTCGAGGCCGCCCAGCAGGCGTGGCAGGAGGCCCGTCGCGAGGGAGCCGCGATGAACGCCGACGTGACCTATTCCACCGACGGCGAGCCCGTGGGGGCGGTCTACACTTTCGCCAAGCAGCCGGGCGTGCGCGACGTGTTCAGCGAGTTTCAGGAGTGTACCCGCCCACTCGACCCCCTCCTCGAACGGGTCGAGAAGCCCGAGCCCTACGAGGTGTTCGTGATGCGACCCGCCGACGAGGAGTTCGTGCTCGTCTACATCGTCTTCGGCTACGACTCCCTGCTCGCCGACACCGTCCGGGACACCTACGACTGTCCCCGGTAGGCGAGCCTGAGGAGGTCCGAGAGCGTCCGGTTGACGGGCGTGTCGATACCCCACTCTTCCCCGCGACGGACGAGTTCGCCGTTGAGCGCCTCGACTTCGGTTTCCCGCCCCGCTTCGGCGTCCGCGCGCATCGAGGAGACGTTCGACCCCGTCGATCGGGCGACGTCGAGCGCGCGCTCGGCGATGTCCTCCGGGGGCGAGCGGCCCGCGGCGCGGGCGACAGCTGCCCCCTCCTCGACCGCGCGCCGGAGAAGCCGTTCGCCCGCGCCGCCGTCGAGCGCGCCGTTCTCAACCCGCGCGAGCGCCGTCGGCGCGTTGATGCCCGCGTTGACGAGCGCCTTCTCCCAGATCGCTTCCTCGGGGGTTCGGGTGAACTCGGTTTCGAGGCCCGCCGCGGAGAGGCGGGCGGCGATGCGCTTCGCGAGGCCGCCGTCGGACGTGAAGTACCGGCCCATCGTGGTTTTCCCCGCTCCGGCGTGACGGACGTGTGCAGGCCCTACCTCGGTCGCACCGTGGGCCGTCGTGCCCGCGTACACCCGTTCCTCGGGGACGAAGGAGGCGACCGTCTCGGGGTTGCCGAGGCCGTTCTGGAGGGTACAGACCGCCGCCGAGTCGAGAAGGCTCCCGGCGGATTCGAGCGCGACGCCGGTGTCGTGGGCCTTCACGAAGAGGAACACCACGTTCGCATCGACTGATTCCGAGTCCGTCGTCGCCGGGACCCGCACGTCGAGTTCGGTTTCGCCCTCGACGCGGAGTCCCGCCTCGGCGGCCGCCACGGTTTCCGGGTCGCGGTCGATGAGCGTCACGTCGTTACCGCCCGCCCGCAGGACCCCGGCGAACAGCGTCCCCATCGCGCCACCCCCGAGTACGGCGATTCGCATGGGGTCGATACGCGCCACGGCCCTAAAGAAGCGGCTGTCCCGTGTGAAGTATTTTTTACTCGTGTCCGAGTCTTTTTGTGTTCCCGCGGAGAATGAATGGTATGGAATTACATAACAGGAGTGTGCGCGAGGACGTCCGCGAGCTGGGCGAACTCCTCGGGGACGTCATCGCGACCCGCGAGTCCACGGCGGCGTTCGAAACCGTCGAGGAGCTCCGGGAGGCCGCCATCGCCGCCCGGCGCGGCGACGCCGACCGGGACGAGATGCTCGACGCCCTCGAATCGATCGACCCCGAGACGAGCGCCGTCGTCGCGCGGGCGTTCACGGCCTACTTCGAGTTGGTGAACCTCGCGGAGGAGCGTGAGCGGGTCCGGGCGCTCCGCCGCGGGAGCGAGGCGGGCACGCTCCCGGAGAGCGCCGCGGCGACCGTCGAAACCCTGGCCGAGCAGGGCGCCGACGCCGAAACCGTCCAGTCCGTGCTTGACGACGTGTTGATTCAGCCGACGTTCACCGCGCACCCGACCGAAGCCCGGCGCAAGACGGTGAAGGCGAAGCTCCGGCGTATCGCCGACGCCATCGCCGAACTCGACGAACGCCGGCTCACGGCGAGCGAGCGCGAGCGGGTCCAGTCGGCCCTCGAATCGGAGGTCAACACCCTCTGGGACACCGAACAGCTCCGGGTGCGCCAGCCCGAGCCCCTCGACGAGGCCCGGAACGTCCAGTGGTACCTAGAGCACACGCTCTTCGACGTCATCGGCGAGACGTACGCCGAGGTGGAGTCGGCGCTCGCGGACGCCGGCTACGACGACGTCACGGTGCCCCAACTCTTCGAGTTCCGCTCGTGGGCCGGCTCCGACCGGGACGGCAACCCCTACGTCACCCCGGACGTGACGACCGAGACGCTCGAGCGCCAGCGCGATGTCGCGCTCTCGAACTACCGGGAGCGACTCGAGGCGTTCTCGGGGGTGCTCAGCCAGCATGAGAGCCGCATCGACACCGGCGGGACGTTCGAGTCCGCCTTCCGGGCCAACCGCGAACGCCTACCCGACGTGGCCGACGCCGCCGCGGAGCGCTACCCGGGCGAGCCGTACCGACAGGCACTGGCGCTGATGCGCGAGCGCCTCGACAGGGTGACAGACGTGCGACCCGAGGGGTACGACGGCCCGGACGACCTCTTGGCCGACGCCGAAGCCATCGGCGAGAGCCTCCGGGCGAACGGCGCCGGGGGGGTCGCCGCCGAGCACATCGACCCGCTGTGCCGGGAGATCGAGACCTTCGGCTTCGCGCTGGCGGCCCTCGACCTGCGCGACCACCGCGAGAACCACACCGAGGCCGTCTCGGGAGCGCTCGCGGAAGCGGGCATCGACTACGCCGACATGAGCGAGCGCGAGCGGGTCGACGTGCTCACCGAGGCGATACTCGACGACGACCCGATTCTGGATGTGGGCGCGCTCGCGGAGGCCGAGGCCGTCTCGGACGTCACCAACCGCGTCTGCGGGCGATTCGACGCCCTCGCCGACTGGCACCGCGAGTTCGGCCCCGAAGCCATCGACACCTACTGCATCTCGATGACGGAGGAGCCCTCCCACGTTATGGAGGTCCTGTTCCTCGCGGACCAGGCCGGCGTCGTCGACCTCCCCGGGTACGCGGGCCTGGACGTGGTCCCCCTCCTGGAGACCGAGTCGGCGCTCTCCGGCGCCGAGCGCATCATGGGGACCCTCTTCGAGAACGAGGCCTACCGGGCGTCTCTGGACGCCCGCGACGGCGTGCAGGAGGTGATGTTGGGCTACTCGGACTCGAACAAGGAGAACGGCTTCCTCGCGGCGAACTGGTCGCTCTACGAGAACCAGCGCCGGTTGGCCTCGATTACGGACGACCACGGCGTCGAACTCCGGCTCTTTCACGGGCGCGGCGGCTCCATCTCCCGCGGCGGCGGGCCGACCAACCGGGCGATGCTGGCGCTCCCCCGCGAGACGGTGACGGGCGAAATCAAGTTCACCGTCCAGGGGGAGTCCATCGCCGAGAAGTACGCCAACCCCCGCATCGCGGAGCGCGACCTCGAACAGACCCTCGACGCACAGGTCCGGGCGCGATACGACGCCGCGACCGGCGGCGACGGCGACGTGCCTGACGAGTGGGCCGACGCGATGGATACGATGGCCGACGCCGCCCGGGCGGCGTACCGCGACCTCCTGGAGAGCGAGGGGTTCGTCAGCTACTTCGAGCGCGCAACGCCCATCACCGTCATCGAGGAACTCAACCTCGGGTCGCGGCCGGCCTCCCGCTCCGGGGAGCGCTCCGTCGAGGACCTGCGCGCGATTCCGTGGGTGTTCTCGTGGACCCAGTCGCGGTGTATTCTCCCGGGGTGGTACGCGCTTGCGACGGGCATCGACGCGTATCTCGACGATGGCGGCGACCTCGACACCCTCCGCGAGATGTACGCCGAGTGGCCCTTCTTCCGGACGACGCTCGACCGGGCGGGCGTCGCGCTCGCGGAGACGGACATGGACGTCGCCGCCGCCTACGCTGATCTCGCCGGCGACGATCTCCGCGAGCGGTTCTTCCCCGTCATCGAGGCGGAGTACGAACGCGGCGCCGACCTCGTCCGCGAGATATCGGGGCGTGACTACCTGCTGGACGCCGAGTGGCTCCGCGAGAGCCTCGAACGCCGGAACCCGTACGTCGACCCCCTCACCCACCTCCAGGTTCGGCTGTTGGCCCGCGAGGACAGAGACGAGCGCGAGGAGCGCACGCTCCGCTTAACCGTAAAGGGCATCGCGGCGGGGATGCAAAACACGGGGTGATGGAACGTTCGGGCTACCTCCTCTTCGCGCTCGCGCTCGGCCACGCCGTCCTGACGTGGGAGCCGGCGGCGACGCTCGCGGTCTTTCTCGGGGGAATCGCGCTGACCTTCCCCGCCGAGGCGGTGTTCGTCCGGGCGGGGCTCCTGGAGCACCACACCGGGCCGCGAGTCGCGGGCGTTCCGCTCCCCGTCCTCGCGGCGTGGCCCGCGGTGGTCTATGTCTTCCTGCGGGCCGCCGCGCTCGTCGCCGGGCTCACCCTCGAGGCGGCGGCGCTCGCCGCCGTCGCCGCGACGATGTTCGACGCGGCCGTGGACCCGGAAGGCGTCCGCGAGGGGCGCTGGTCCTACCCACCCTCGCCGTTCTCGGAGCCGCGCTTCCGGGGCGTGCCGTGGTGGAACTTCGTGGGGTGGCTCCTACTCGTCGGCGCCGTCGGCGCGCTCGCGGTCCTCGCGTAGGGAGGCGCGCAAGGCGTCGCCCGCGGCATCGAGGAGCGGCCCGCGCTCGGGGGCGACGGCGAGATGCGTCGAACAGGAACAGTCCGACGCGCCGAAGCCCGGGACCGGCCCCTCGGGGAGCGCGCGCGAGACGGCACACTCGGCGTCGGTTTCGGCGGCGACGACCGAGTCGAGGCGGGTCCCCGAATCCCCCAGTAAGAAATCGATGTGCCAGTGGGGGTCCGTCCCGCCCGCGGCGCTCCGGCGGTGGCGTTCCACCCTAGCGAAGCCGCCGGGACCGAAGGCGGAGCCGACGTAGGCGTACCAACCGGCGCCGAACGTGTGGGTGCCGAGCGCGCCGACGGTGATGGCACCGCTCGTGGCACGTTCGAGGAACAGGACGTAGGTGCCCGGCACCTACTCGGGGGAGTCCCCGCGGTAGTTGCGCGCGAGGAACACCGCGAAGGCGATGGGCGAAAGGACTCCGACGACGATGAACCCGACCATCATCAGGATGCTGTCGGTGAGGACGAACTGGCCGCCCTCTTCCGAGTGGCCGCCTTCCTCCGAGTGGCCGCCCGTCTCGTTGTCCTCGCCGGTCTCGTTGCCCATGGGGCCGGTCGTCTCGTTCTCGCTCTGGGCGGCCGCGCTCGCGCTGGCGCCGGCGACGCCCGCCGAAACTGCGGCGGCGCCCGCCGTCGCGGAGCGGAGGAACCCCCGCCGGGTCGCGGCGTCCGTGTCCTCGGAGCGTGTCATGCTCCGGGATTCACCCCGACTCCCTTAAAACGCAACGGATTCCCGCGGCTCGGCGGTCGGGACAACGAAAGGGACAGCGAAAAATCCGAGTTAGGCCGCCGTTTCCGCGACTTCCAGAAGCTCCTGGTAGCGGTTGCGGATGGTGACCTCGCTCACGTCGGTCACGGCGCTGACATCCGACTGGGTGACCTTCTCGTTGGTGAGGAGGGCCGCCGCGTAGATGGCGGCCGCCGCGAGTCCCACAGGGGACTTCCCGCTCGTGACGCCCGTCTCCTGGGCGTTCTGGAGCAGTTCGCGCGCCCGGCGCTCGACGGCGTCCGAGAGGTCGAGTTCGCTCGCGAAGCGGGGGACGTACTGCACGGGGTCCGCGGGCTGGACCTCCAGGCCGAGTTCGCGGACGATGTATCGGTAGGTCCGCTTGAACTCCATGTCGTCGATGCGGCTCACGTTGGCCACCTCGTCGATGGAGCGGGGCGTCCGCATCTGCCGGGCGGCGGCGTAGAGGGAGGCGGTGGCGACGCCCTCGATGGACCGTCCGGGTAGGAGGTCCTCGTCGAGCGCGCGGCGGTAGATGACCGACGCCGTCTCGCGCACTTCCTCGGGGAGGCCGAGCGCCGACGCCATGCGGTCGATTTCGCCGAGGGCCTGCTTGAGATTGCGCTCCTTGGAATTTCGGGTGCGGAAGCGCTCGTTCCAGGTGCGCAGGCGCTGCATCTTGCGGCGCTGGCGGCTCGAGAGGGAGTTCCCGTAGGCGTCCTTGTCCTGCCAGCCGATGTTCGTGGAGAGCCCGTCGTCGTGCATCATCTTCGTCGTGGGGGCGCCCACGCGGGACTTGCTGTCCTTCTCGGCGGCGTCGAACGCGCGCCACTCCGGCCCGCGGTCGATGGTTCCCTCCTCGACGACGAGGCCACACTCCGCACAGACCGACTCGCCGCGCTCCTCGTCGGCGACGACGTTGCCGCCGCACTCGGGGCAGGTGGTCGCGTCCTCCCGCGTCTCGCTTTCGGGTGTCTCGACCTCGCTCGTCTCGTACGTTCGGATTGTAGTGTCGCTCATGATAGGTGTTGAACCGGCGGAGACGGGAAAGATATAAACATCCCGTCCCGCTCTCGTCCTACCCTATTGTAATACCGTCACCCATTTAAACTTGTCGCTGAATTCGGGTGAATGTCTAGCACACATATAACCGTTGCGGACGTGTCGGGCCGCTTTTATCCGTCCTTCCACTCCCCTCTATCCATGACTCGGACGCGAACGCTCGGCGACCCCGCCCCCGAGACCGCCCGGGACGCCGTCGCGGACGGCCTCGAATCGGCGTCCGTCGTGACGGTGTTCGGTCGCTGCGAAGTGGACTACGAGGGGCGGGCGACGAGCTATCTCGGTCCGGGCGACCGGATGGTCGTCTGCAAGCCCGACGGTACCCTCCTCGTGCACACAAACGAACAGCGCACGCCCGTAAACTGGCAACCGCCGGGCTGCGAGCACGCCGCCTCGCTGCGGAACGGGTCGCTCGCGCTCACGAGCGTGCGGGAGAACCCCGACGAGCGCGTCGAGATCGGCTTCCAGCGCGTCGACGCGGTCGTCGTCTACGGGATGGAGGACGTCGAGGAACTGGAACTCTCGGGGACGGAGGAGGACCTGCGCCAGCGAATCCTCGACAAGCCGGAACTCATCGAGGACGGCTTCACACCCGAGGAAACGGAGTACGCCACCGACGCCGGCGCGGCGGACATCGTCGGAACCGATACGGACGGCGTCCGAACCGTCGTCGAACTCAAACGCCGCCGCGTGGGACCGACGGCGGCGGGACAACTCCGCCGCTACGTCGACGCCCTTGAACGGGCGGGCACCGAGGACGTGCGGGGAATCCTCGTCGCCCCCTCGATAACGGAGGGCGCCCGCACGGTGTTGGAGGAGGAAGGACTGGGGTTCGTCTCGCTCGAACCCTGAGGCGGAAGAACACTTATCATACAGCGGGGAACAGACAGTTTTCGTATGGAAGCCCTCCCCGAGAAAGCCGATACGAGGCTGG
>Ga0207732_100674_pt1 | contig 8715 bp, 8 predicted proteins | sample A23P1SouthBayCA_FD_187733 | JGI IMG/M metagenome (GOLD analysis project Ga0207732, IMG submission 187733) | Aerobic enrichment media microbial communities from Eden Landing Ponds, California, USA - A23 P3 (4) (SPAdes) | ecosystem: Environmental > Aquatic > Marine > Unclassified | place: Emeryville...
TCCGTGTCGATCCGGATCCGGTCGACGGCGTCGTCGGTCCCCGCCAGTCGCTCCCTGGGGGCGTCCAGGTCGGGCGGCGCCGGGACGGTCAGGCTCGACAACGCTTCGCGCACGTCGGCGAGCGTCTCGTCCTGCGGTGCCTCGCCGCCCCGCGACCGCGCCGCGGCGGCCAGCGCGGTCCGAACCCGGACGCCCATCCCGAGACGGACGAACCCGACGTGGTCGTGGACGGCTCGCGGCGACCGGCAGTCGACGGCCGGTCCGTGGCATCCGCCTCCACCATCGTCTCCGTCCGCGGACTCGGCCCGGACCGCTGCCGCGACCCGTTCCGGGTCGGCTCCACGAGCGCGCAGGTCCACGGCGCGGCCGCTCGCGCCCTCGCCGTCCAGTTCCAGCGAGAGTCGTCCCTGTTCGCTCATAGCTCGGTGTCGCGCATCCGCTCGGGGTCGGGATGCTCGCTGCCGTCGGCGAACGTCGCGTAGGGCAGCGCCGGGCGGTCGCGGTCCTCGTAGGCCGCCGCGGCCTCCCGGACCGACGCGTCGACGGCCTCGTACTCGTTGAACGGCCGCGTCCGCTCGACCTGCACGTCCCCGCCGTGTTTCGCCCGGAGCCGCAGCGCCTGGAACGCCGCGAACTCCGTCTCGGCCAGCAGCGCCACCCGCCCGAACCGCCGGACGACGACCTCCTCGTGCGTCCGGCAGACGTTCCGGAGCGTCCCCCGCGCCGCCGTCGAATAGGTCACCACCAGCAACACGACCGGCGATTGTATCGCCACTCGATATAAATCTATTGCGTGAACAGAACGATGGAGTGTCAGAACGCTACTGCAGGAGGTGTCGCTTGCGGGTCTCGGGGCCGTCGTCGCCGAACTCGACGACGGCGTCGAACAGCGAGGCGATGCTGTCGACGGTCGTGCGGTCGTGGGCGGTCGGGTCGATGTGGAAGTGCGCCCGCGCGTCGGCGGCGTACAGCTGGCCGGTGATCGCGTGGAGGAACTCGTAGGCCGTCTCCACCTCGACGTACTGCAGCATCGCGGTCAGCGAGTCGAAGCAGACGACCGGCGGCGTCTCCCAGCCCGAGAGCAGCTCGCCGATAGTGATCCCCAGCCCCGTCAGGTCGCTCGGCGAGGAGACGTGTTCGACGGTGACGCCGTCGGGATTGCTCCCCGGCGACTCGCCGACGACGACGACCGCCGCGTCCGCCGGCTGCACGTCGGTCTCGGCGACCCACTGGTCCACGCAGTCGGTCGCGTCCCCGCGGAAGGTCACCCACAGCGCGGTGGCGCCCGCCGGGTTCGACGGGATCAGCAGGTCGGTACAGGCCTCGGCCTCGCCGCCGCTCATCGACGGCGCACACAGCAGGACGTTCCTGGCGTCGGCCAGTTCAGAGTGGAGGTCGGTCATCCCAGTGTCCGTTCACTCGACGTAGCCGCGGCGCGCTCAAAATCCTTCCGTTCCGGGGGCTGCGGGGCGCTCCGGTGGGTCTCCGCCGCTACTCGCCGTCGAACCGCTCGACAGCGAACGAACCGGGTCGGTCGACCAGATCGCGGACCCGCTCGCGGGCTCCCTGTTTCGACCCCGCCAGCACGACCGTCCCGTCGACCGCCGCGTCCCCGCTCCCGCGCCCGCCCTCGTCGGTGCTCTCCGCCCGGTAGGCCGCCAGGTCGTCCTCGAACTCCGTCGCGTACGTCCGCAGCGTCCCCCGAACCTCGCGCTCCAGTCCCGACAGGTCCACCTCGCCGTTCTCGAACCGGCGGAGCGCGTCCTCGACGTTACGCAGCGCGGAGATGCGGTCCACTGTCGGTCACGTGGTTCGGAGGTAGTCCGTGCGAGGCTCGTACACCTCGCCTTTCTGTTTGAGCTGTTCGATCTCGTGTTCGGCCTTGGTCTGGTCCATCCCGACTTCCTCGGCGCGGTCGACGACTACGTCCACCGGCGCGCCCTCGTCGTACTCGTCTTCGAGGTCCTCGATGAGTCCCTTGATGTTCTTGATCCGGTCGCGCTGGCTCTTCGAGGTCCCGGCCTCGATCATGTCGGCGTCGAGTTCGCCCGTCTCGGGGTCGACACCGACGTCTTCCATGCACGAGCGGACGATCTGGATGACGCGCTCGGCGTCCCCGGCGGTCACGGTGTCCGACAGCCGTACGCGTGCCGACGCCTCGGCCAGTCGGACGATCGCCTCCAGTTTCCGCGCGGTCACCGGGACGGCGGCGTCCTCGTCGGCCCCCTTTGTCCGCAGGTCGACGTAGAAGTCCTCGATCTCCTGGCGCGCCTCCTCGGTCATCGTCGGGTAGCAGTTGCGCTTCGCGTAGGCGATGTACTTGCGCAGGAGTTCGGGCTCGATCGTCGGCGCCACGTCGTCGGTAACCGACTCGACCTCCTCGTCGCTGAAGTTCGACTTCGCCGACTCGACGCGGTGCGTGTGCAGTTCCCCCGCGTAGTTGGTCCGCAGGATGTGGTCCGCGAGGTTGCGGTCCTCGGCCTCGTTGGGCTGGTCCGTGACCGTGAAGATCAGGTCGAACCGCGAGATCAGCGCCGGCTCCAGGTCGATCTGCTCGCTGATCGGCTCGTACTGGTCGAAGCGACCGTACTTCGGGTTGGCCGCGCCGAGTAACGAGCAACGAGATTTCAGCGTCGCGTTGATGCCGGCCTTCGAGACGCTGATCTCCTGCTGTTCGAGCGCCTGGTGCATCGCCGAGCGGTCGTCGGCGGCCATCTTGTCCAGCTCGTCGACCGCCGCGATACCCTGGTCGGCGAGGACGAGCGCGCCCGCCTCCAGCGTCCACTGCTGGCCGTCCCCGAAGTCGTCGCGGACCGCGGCGGCGGTCAAACCGGCCGAACTGCTGCCCTTCCCCGACGTGTAGACAGAGCGCGGAGCAATATTCTGTATATATGATAACATCTGAGATTTTCCCGTTCCAGGGTCTCCTATAAGCAACATGTGGAGGTCTCCACGTATCCGAGATTCGTCAGGAAGGTGCTTGGTGACCCCCGAAAAGAGCTGGAGGATCATCGAGAGCTTCTCCTGCTCGTAGCCGTAGATGGAGGGGGCGATGGCGCCGACCATCTCGTCGTAGATCTGGTCGCGGCCGGAGAGCTCGATGATCTCCTGTTTGTCCTCGTCGGTGATGTCCATCTCCTCGAACTGCTCGTCCTCGATCTGCACCGAGAACCCCTCCATGTACACGTCGAACATGGGGGACTGGTCCTGGTCGCTGCCCTGCTGGTCGAGTTTGAGGACGCCGGAGACGCGGACGTGATCGCCCGCCGTCACCTCGCCGGTGATGTCGTCCTCGATGTTCACGTCGATGCTCTGGGGCGTCTCGCCGCCGCGCAGTCCCTCGGGGGACTCCTGGACGCGGATCTTCTGGGCGTCGATGAACTCCGACTGGTCGAAGTTGATGCGGAACGGCCCCTGTCGCTCACAGCCCTGGCACTCGTGGGGCTCCTGGAAGTCGCCGGACTCCTGAGGGATCCTGGTGAGGGTCCCGCAGCGCTGGCACTCGAAGGCGGCCTGGGTGATCTTGGGTTTGACGTCGGTGGCCTTGCGGACGATGCCCTGGACTGAGATGAGCTGGCCGCGGTGGTCGGCGCGGATCTCCCGGATGTCGGTCGTCTCGGGGAGGTCGCGGACGCGGACGTGGGCCTGCCCGAGCTTCACGTCGACGGGGAGGTCGTACAGTCGCAGCGCCTCCTCGGCGTAGTCGCGCAGTTCCTCGGGGTGGCTGCGCACGTCGTCGGCCAGGTCGGGGTCGAAGCGGTAGATGTCCCCCCAGTCCAGATAGAGGGACTTCTGCTCGGTCGGGTACTTCTGGGCGAGCTCGCCGATCTCGTTGCGGTAGTAGTCCCGATAGAGCTCCTCGAAGGAGTCTATCAGCTCGGTGTTTTCGGCGCGCGCCATTGGGTGAACCCAGCTTACCCCTCCCTCGGGTAAGAAGGTTCGCAAACCGGAGTGGAAGTGAACGTCCGGTCGGCGAGGCTCCCGCGGCGTCGCGGGCGCTCACCAGCTCACTTCGTACGTACACCGGTCGGCGCCGTCGGCCCGGCAGGCGCCGACCTCGCAGACGCAGACGAAGCCGTCGGCGTGGGCGACGGCGGCGCCCTCGACGATGCCGCGGTCGAACGCGCAGGGGTAGGGCGTCCGGCACTCGACGCGGCCGTCGTCGTCGCCGATCTGCCGGAAGGCGTACCCGCCGAGGTCCCCGCCGCGGTGACCGGCTCGACACACCTCGTCCAGCGCCGCCAGTGCGTCCGGCACGCTCTCGGCGTCGTCGGGGAACGGCACCGCCCGCGCGATGCGCTGGCCGAGCGCGTGGACGGCGTGGTCGCCGACGAGGTCGTGGATGCCCGCCACGGCGTCGACGTAGCCCGCGAGCGCGTACCACTCCCCGGGTTCGGCACCCGCGAGGTCGGCGTCTTCCAGCACTGTCCGGGCCGACTCGCGCGAGTCGACCGAGAACTTCTCCACGCCGGCGGCGACCGCCCGGACCCACTCCCCGGTCACCTCCATCTCGGTGACGGGTCGATCGCCGCGTGCGGAACTCATACCGTTCGGTACGTCGTCACACGTAAAATGCGCACGCCCAAACCAGTTAGGAGCGCCGACCGCTTGCCGATCCCGAAGAGAGAGAGACTAGGGGTACGGTCGCCCTCGCTGTCCGCCCCGTGGCCGAGTGCCCCTCGGCCGTCTTCACGTTTCGCCTGTTGCCGTATCAATCGCGCCCCTCAACATCGGGGGGTTGATCGTCCGTTGGGCCGAGCCGGGGTCGCTTCAGGCCGTGATAACGCCCCGTCGCGTTTTTATATACGAATTCCCGACACTCACACGATGTCGGGTCAAGGGCAATCGACGGGCGAAGAGGCGTGTCCGGACTGTTCGGCCGAACTCGTAGAGGACGGGCCGAAAAAGTACTACTGTACGAACTGCGGCTACTCGCGCAACGACAGGGTCTGAAACTTCGATGTATCCGTGATCCATCACTCATAACACAAGAAAGGGGATCGCCCAGATATCAGCTGCTCCACCTACTTGCTCGGAGCTGACGCTCGCTCGCTTCGTTTCAGGTGGTGCTTGTCGGTGGACTCTACCTCCACCTCTTGCTCAGTGTACGAGACGAATCCTCGGTTCGGTTTCACCGTCCCCGACTTGAGGGCGAGCTGACTGTCACCCGTCCGCCGCGAATCGTGTAGCCCGCGACGGACAAGCCGCAAACCGATATTCTTTGCTGCATTGTAATCCGCATTTGCCGTCATCCCGCATTTCTCGCACTCGAAGAAGGCGCGCTCTGTGCGATTCGAGTCACTCGTGTGCCCGCACTCACAGCACCGCTTCGAGGTATTGCACGGGTCGACGTATTCGACTTCGATACCGAACTCAGCGGCTTTGTACTCGACATACTGGACCAGTTTCGCATGCATCCACTGGTGGAACTTCCGCTTGCTCGGCATCGAGTCTCGGATGTGGGTTAAATCCTCGAAAGCGATGTGAGTGCAACCGTAGGCAACGGCTTGCGCGAGCAACCGGTTGGACACTCTATGGATGACATCTCGATTATATCGTTCTTCGCGGTTACCCCGCTGGAGGATCGTTCGATGTGCAGACTCGGTACCTGTTTGCTGAAGATTACCGCGTATACGCTCGAACTCTCGGTGTTCGTGTAGAAGTTCTTGACCACCCTCGAAATGAGCGGTGCTAGTTACGGCAATATTTTCGATACCGAGGTCAACCCCGAGAACTGTCCTGTCCTCAGCGGGAGACCTCTCGGTATCGGGCTTCGGTTTTCGGAATCCGAGATGGAGAAAGTAGTCGCTGTCACGTGCAGTGAGTGTAGATTCGGCCAGCTCCCATTCATCGCTTTCGAGATATTGGTACTGGTATCCCTCTTCGTCATCGGGTAGTACCAGTTCACATCTCACCCGATCATCTGTGGTGGCGAGTGATACCGTATCGTCATCAAACAGGGCCATCGTGTTGGCGTCGTACTTCACTGTTGGCGCAGTGAACTCGGGTTTCGAATACGCGCGGCCCTGACTATCTCGCTCATCGACGCCTTTGATGGCCTGAGCGGCTTGAAAACAGGCGAGAATGGCGTGTTGGCTCCCGAGGGAAGTCCGGTTACGGATTTCGTCGTAGGCCAGAGACTGAAGCTCGTGCTTTTCGGTTACGTGGTGTCTCCAGCCGATATCTGTGGCGATATTCGCCCCGGTTCGATATTCGTCAATAGTTGCTTCGAGCCGTTCTGCTTGCTCTGAAGACACAGCCAGGCGCGTGATCGCGGTACGTCTCACGTAGTCGCCGCTCGCCACAAGGACAACGATAAATGATAGTTATTTAATATTTGTTGTGCTGTCGATGTGTTTGATCCCTCCGTCTACCGATGCAATGCCCTCAGATCGATTCGCGTTCTAGTGTTGGGTGGAAAATCACGACAACCGTGGCCGATCTCTTCACTTCCTTCGTTTAAATAGTGGGAATACTCTCGCTCCCGTGAGCTGAAGTACGCTAATATCTATCTTGGAGAGGTATGAAATCTCCCGTTCGGGCCGGTCTACGTCACCGCTGCTACCCGTGACATCGAACGTGAGAGGAGTGGGACCGCCCGGATTCGAACCGGGGTTATCGGCACCCAAGGCCGAAAGGATACCGCTACCCCACGGTCCCGTGATTCTTATTTACGGAGCAGCCGATGAAAGCGTTTCGTTGCGTACCTGCCGCGGTAGTCGTTCCCAGATGCACCTCACAACCCCCAGAACGCGTAGATACCCAGTGTCGTGACGGCGGCGAAGATCAGCTGGAGGGGGGTGCCCACTTTGAGGTAGTCGGAGAAGCGGTAGCCGCCGGGGCCGTAGACGAAGAGGTTGGTCTGGTAGCCGACGGGCGTCATGAAGGCCGTCGAGGCGGCGAAGGTGACGGCGAGGATGAACGAGAAGGTGTCGACGCCGAGCTGGCGGGCGGCCTCGACGGCGACGGGGATCATGAGGACGACGCTGGCGTTGTTGCTGATGATGTTGGTCAGCAGGGCGGTGACGAGATACATCAGGGCGAGCACGCCCAGCGGCGGGAGCAGGGTGGCCGACCCGACGACGAGCCCGGCGATCAGGTCGGCGCCGCCGGTGTTCTCCAGGGCGATGCCCAGCGGGATGACGCCGGCGAGCAGGAAGATCACGTCCCACTGGACGGCGTCGTAGATCTCGGTGGGCTTGAGACAGCCGGTGAGGACCATCAGCAGGGCGCCGGTCAGCGCGGCGACGACGATGGGGAGGATCCCGACGGCAGCGGCGCCGACGACGGCACCGACGATGCCGATGGCGACGGGGATCTTCGCGCTGCGGTAGTCGGGGCGGTCGATCTCCTGGGCGACGATGAAGTCGCGGTTGGCGTTGAGCCGCTCGATGCTATCGGGCGGTCCCTGGATCAGGAGCGTGTCGCCGACGCGCAGGCGCACGTCGTCCATCCGCTGGCGGAACAGTTCCTGGCCGCGCCGCAGGGCCAGCACCGTCGCGTCGTAGCGCTGGCGGAAGTTCGACGAGGCGAGCGACTCGCCGACGAGGTTCGACCCGGGGGCGATCACCACCTCGACGAGGTTCTCCCGCTCGTTGGCCTGTTCGAGTTCGGCCTCGTCGACGTCGACTTCGGGGAGCAGATCGAGGCCCTCGGCGTCCGAGAGCGCGACGAGCGTGTCGCGGTCGGTCCGCACCGCAAACACGTCGCCGGCTCGGATCGTCTTCGGGTCGAGCGGCTCGGTGAACGTCCGGTCGCCGCGGATCAGCTGGACGAGGTCCACGTCGAACTCGGTGTCGCGGAGCGCGTCGCGGACGGTCTCGCCGACCATCGGCGAGTCCTCGCGGACGACCACCTCGGTGAGGTACTCGCCGAGTTCGAACTCCTCGGTGAGGTCCTCGGCGACCGGGATGCGCGCGGGCGTCAGCCAGCGGCCGATCGTCAGCAGGTATATCGTGCCGACGATCGAGACGACGACGCCCAGTTGCGTGAACTCGAACATCGTGAACGTCCGGCCGATGAGCCGGCCGGAGAGCTCGGAGGCGAGGATGTTCGTCGAGGTCCCGATCAGCGTGAGCATGCCGCCGAACATCGAGGCGTACGACAGCGGGAGGAGGAGCTTGGAAGGAGAGGTCTTGCCCTCGTGAGCCAGGTCGGTGACCATCGGCAGGAGGATGGCGACGGCGGCGGTGTTGTTGATGAACCCCGAGATGGGGCTGACGACGCCGATGATGGCGCCGAGCTGTCGGGACTCGCTGTCGCGGGTGAATGAGGCGATCTTCGACCCGAGGATCTGGACGACGCCGGTCCGCTGGACGCCCTCCGAGAGGATGAACATCGCCAGCACCGTCAGCGTCGCGGAACTCGCGAACCCCGAGAGACCGTTGTCGGTGACCGACAGCCCCTCGGCGGGGTCGCTCAGCACGACCAGCGGCTCGGCGAGCAGGCCCAGGTCGGCGGCGGTCGCCGACAGCGGCTCGACGAGCAGGAGGGCGACGAGGACGCCGATAGCGGTGATATCGACGGGGACGGGTTCGGTGGCGAAGAGGATCAGCGCGGCGAGGATGACGAGGAAGACGAACGCCGCGCCGGCGGTGATCCCGAATGGCACGTCAGCACAGTGGTGTGGCCGCGGGAAAAAGACCACTCATCACCCGCGCGACGCGAGCGGCGATGCCACCGCGGCGTCACCGGACGCGGCCGGCGAGCCGCCGC
>Ga0207732_100678_pt1 | contig 8626 bp, 7 predicted proteins | sample A23P1SouthBayCA_FD_187733 | JGI IMG/M metagenome (GOLD analysis project Ga0207732, IMG submission 187733) | Aerobic enrichment media microbial communities from Eden Landing Ponds, California, USA - A23 P3 (4) (SPAdes) | ecosystem: Environmental > Aquatic > Marine > Unclassified | place: Emeryville...
CGTGGGCCAGTTCCTCGTCGATGGCGTTCTCGAGGGCGGCCGGGACGAGCAGGTCGACGTCGAGGGTCAGCAGTTCGTCGTTGGTGACCTCCTCGTCGGCGCCGTGGAAGCCGACGACGCTGCCGGTCTCGCGCTTGTGGTCCTTGGCGGCGATGGGATCGAACCCGTCCTCGCTGTAGACGCCGCCGCTGGAGTCCGACACCGCGACGACCGTCGCGCCCATCTCTTCGATCAGCTTCGCGGTGATCCAGCCGGCGTTGCCGTACCCCTGGACGGCGACGGTGGCGCCCTCGATCTCTTTGTCGAGGTAGTCGAAGGCCTCGCGGGCGGCGAGAACGGTCGAGCGACCGGTCGCTTCGACGCGGCCCTCGCTGCCGCCGCTGTCGATGTCCTTGCCGGTGATGACGCCCGGCTCGGTCGTGTTCTCCAGCGTCTCGTAGGTGTCTTTGATCCAGTTCATCTCGCGCTGGCCGGTGTTGACGTCCGGCGCGGGCACGTCCTGGTCGACGCCGATGATCGGCGTCAGCTCCTCCGCGAACGCGCGCGTGACGCGTTCGAGTTCGCTCTCCGAGTAGTCGTCGGGGTCGATGACGATCCCGCCCTTGCCGCCGCCGAGCGGGATCCCGACGGTCGCGGTCTTGTAGACCATCCAGCCCGACAGCGCCTTGACCTCGGCGCGGGAGACCTGCGGGTGATAGCGGATGCCGCCCTTGTACGGACCGCGATCGCCGTTGAACTGCGAGCGGTACGCCCGGAACACCTCGATCGACCCGTCGTCCATCTCGACCGAGAGGTTCGTCTCCAGGATCCGCTCTGGGTTCTTGAGGCGCTCGAGTTGTCCCTCGTCGATGTCGAGGTACGCCGCGGCGTCGTCTATCTGCTCTTGCAGGCTTTCGAACGGGTTGACCTCTGCCATATCTGGACGAACATAGAATCGAAATAAAAATACTCCGGAATATTCCAGAAATATTCCCCCAGTATCCTGGAATATTATACAGGAAGGGTGTTTTGATAATATTAATTGTATAAGGCGTGAGATGGGCGCCAGACACACCGGGCGCAGGCGGTGGAAGGGTGGTCTGACGACTGTCGCGGACTGGTGACCGAGATGCTCGAAGGAGCATTTCTCGTGGAGATCCCCGCTACGTCTGCCGATCGTCTGCCCGAAGTCTGACGCCCTTTTATCAATCACCGTCTGCCAGAGAGTGATGCCGGGGGCGCGGCACGGTCACACGCTCCCGTTCCCCGCCTCGCGGCGAAATCCCATCCTTTGTGACAGCAATACGAGCCAGCGGCGCGGCGAGCGTCGGGCGCAGTCCGGGACTGTCCGGTTCGAGTCAGTCGAGCGTCGTCCAGGTGAGGACGGCGATGGGGACGGTTTCGAGCAGGTGAAAGAGGAGCATCGCGCGCCAGGCGACCGGCGGGGCCATCCCGTTCGGTTCCGTGGTCTCGTCGCCGCCACCGCCGTCCGAACACCCGGCGAGGCCGGCCGCGCCGAGCGTCGCGATGGTCACTCCGAGGAACGAGCGCCTGGTCCGTGGGTTTGCGTCTGCGTCGTTGTGGTCCATCATTGCTCCACTCCCACCGAGTGACTCCCCCTGAAAGACCGTTTTCCGAACGCTGACACGATTCCCCCGAACCTGGGGGGAAAGGCGGACGAAACTGAGACCAAAATTCGACCGAAAAACCGCCCTCCGTTCCGCCCACTGAGCGGGGCGCGCGGTCGGACGGAGACCAGCGCTGGCGCGATTCCCTATCCGTCACTCGTCGCGTCGGTACGCGAGAAAGCGCAGTTCCTCGGGGTCGCCGTCGGGGTGGTCGATACCGCCCTGCTCCACGAACCCACAGGACTCGTAGAAGGGGACCAGTCCCTCGCGGGCCAGCAGCGTCGGGGCCACGTCCGACAGCGGCGGGTGCGTGACGACGGTGGCCAGCAGTTCCTCGCCCACGCCCTCGCCGCGCCGGTCGGCGTCGACGATGACGTCGAAGACCATCGCGTAGTAGGTGTAGTCGGTCAACACGCGCGCGGCAGCGAGAAGTTCTCCCGTCTCGGCGTCGCGGACGCCGACGAGTTCGTCGGTCGCCGCGAGCGCCCGCCGGACGGGGTCGGCCTCGCGGTCGGCCCACCACTCGTAGGTCTCGTAGAGTGCGATCAGTTCCGGGACGGCCTCGGGACCGAGCGAGCGGTCGATCGTCGTCGACATGGCGGGCACCTGTGACGGCACCGCGAAAAAAGGTGGCCACGGCGTGGGCCAGGTTCGCACGTCGGAGCTCACTCGGTGTCGGTCACTCGGCAGTTACGTTGTACGAATCGAGGATATAGGAATCACCCGAGTCGCCCTCGTAGACGACGCGGTGCTGGCTCACGGCCGGTTTGGTGAGGAGACGCCGCGCGGTCACTTCGATTCGCCGACGTACCCGTTCGCGTATCTGGTGACCGACGAGGCCGTCTGGCGAGCGGAAGGGAGCCACAGGGAAGAGCCACCGGACCCGCGTTCAGCGGGGACGCTGCTCCAGTGTTTCGACGGGTGAGCGGGGACAACGGGCCGACGAAACACGGTGCGGAGCAGGGCGGTGGCGGTCGCGGAGCAGGGCGGTGGCGGTCGCGGAGCAGGGCGGTGGCCGGGAGCGCGTGCGGGCGCTCGAATCGAGCGCCGGTCGCGCGACTCGGGGAAAGGCTGGTTGGCTGATCGGCCACGAGCATCCGGCGCCGTCGGCGCCGGTTCACGCGAGCGCTCCGCGCTCGCGCCTTTTTTGGTCCAGCTTTTTTGGCCGGGGTCGAGCGCTCGCCCATGGCGAGCGCGACGCCCCGGTGAAAAAAGGTGGTCTCTAGTAAGTCTTCGCCCAGAAGGCGGTCTCCTCGGCCTCGTCGCCGCAGATGGCGCACTCGTCGTGGACGGGTTCCTCGTCGCGGTCGAGCGGGACCATCGCGATCTCGGCGGCGATGGCCTCCTTGATGGGCTCCTCGCAGTCCTCGTCACCGCACCAGCCGGATTTGACGTAGCCGCCGTGCTGGCCGATAGTGCCGAGGATCTGTTCGCGGGAATCGGCCTCGCGAATCTCGCCTTCGAGGGTCTCCTCGGCGCTGGCGTAGAGCTTGGCGAAGACGGTGTCGAGGTGCTCCTCGACGGTCTCGACGACGCCGTCACGGTCTTCGGTGACGTTCTCGCCGTCGGGGCGGTGGACGAGCGTGACTTCCTCATCGTCGACTTCGTAGGAGCCGACCTCGATGCGGAGCGGGACGCCCTTGAGCTCCCACTCGTTGTACTTGAAGCCGGGGTTGCGGTTCTCGCGGTCGTCGAGGTGGACGCGCACACCGGCCTCGTCGAGTTCGGCGGCCACGTCGGCGGCGTACTCGACGACTTCGTCCTTGCTCTCGTCGTCCCAGATGGGGACGATAACGACCTGTTTCGGGGCGAGGGCGGGCGGGAGCACGAGCCCCTGGTCGTCGGAGTGGGTCATGATGAGCGCGCCGAGCGCGCGCCAGGAGATTCCCCAGGAGGTGGTGTGAGCGGTCTGCTCGGCTTCGTCCTCGTCGACGTAGGTGATGTCGAACGCCTCGGCGAAGGAGGTGCCGAGGTAGTGGGAAGTCGCGCCCTGGACGGACTTGCCGTCGGGCATCAGCGCCTCGACGGTCGTGGTGGTGTGGGCGCCGGGGAACTTGTCGTGGGGCGGTTTGCGACCCTTCAGGACGGGCATCGCGAGGACGTCCTCGTAGAGTTTCTCGTACTGGTCGAGGCGGGTCATCGTCTCGTCCCAGGCGCCCGCTTCGTCGGCGTGGGCGGTGTGGCCCTCCTGCCAGAGGAACTCCTTGGTGCGGAAGAAGGGCTTGGTCTCGGTGGCCTCCCAGCGGACGACCGAACACCACTGGTTGACCCGCATCGGCAGGTCGCGGTGCGAGCGCACCCAGTCGGCGATGAAGGGCGTGATGATCGACTCGCTGGTGGGTCGGACCGCGAGTCGTTCCTCGAGTTCCTCGTAGCCGCCGTGGGTCACCCACGCGACTTCGGGGTCGAACCCCTCGACGACGTCCTTCTCGCGTTCGAGGTACGATTCGGGGATAAAGAGGGGGAAGTAGGCGTTCTGGACGCCGGTGTCTTTGAACCAACCGTCGAGGCGGTCCTGCAGGCGCTCCCAGATGGCGTAGCCGCGCGGTCGCGTGACGATGAACCCGCCCATCGGCGCGTAGTCGGCGAGTTCGGCCTTCTGGACGACTTCGGCGTACCACTCCCCGGTGCTGTGCTCCTTCGATTCGGTGATGCCGAGTTCCTGCTCGCCGCTCATTGTCTCGGGCAACGACACGGACTGTTAAACCGACTGCGTTCTCCCGCCGTTCGGTCGTCTCCGACGATAGCGGCGCTCGAAGCCGAAATCGCTCGAAAAGGCGGACAGTCGTGCGGTGTGGTGCGCGATCCCACACAATAATTAAGTAAAAATCGCCCGTCGGTTTACGTACGTCATCCGCTGGCCGGTTGCGGGCGCGGCGTCCGCAGCGAGTTCGGCCGACGGTTCTCCACGTCGATACTACGATCGAAGCCTGCTGCGGACCGATGCGACGCGACTGCAGACCGATGCGACTGCGGACACGCGCGGACAGACCAGTAACCGGACATCCACGATGAGCACGATACAAGACGCCGACCTGGTGCGGACGAACGACTACGCCGACGACCACCCCGAGGTGCGGGTGCTCGACCCCTCGGGGAACCTGCTCCCCGGCGCGCGAGTGCCCGACCTCTCCGACGAGGAGTTCCGCGCGCTGTACGAGGGCATCGTCGAGGCCAGACACTTCGACGAACGGGCGGTGTCATGGCAGCGCCAGGGCAGGCTGGCGACCTACGCGCCGATGAGCGGCCAGGAGGGCGCGCAGGTCGCGAGCACGCTCGCGCTCGCCGACGACGACTGGGTGTTCCCCACCTACCGCGAACACGCCGTCCGCCGGCTGGCCGGCTTCTCGCTGCCGGACATCCTGCGAGGGCTGCTCGGCGTCGAACTTCCGGTGGGAACAGCGGACGACGGGACGGGACAGACTGGCCCGACGGTCGCGCCCGAAGCGATCCCCATCGCGACCCAGTTGCCCCACGCGACCGGCGCAGCGATGGCTGCGGGCTACGAGGGCGACGAGGCCGTCGCGGTCGCCCATTTCGGCGACGGCGCCACGAGCGAGGGCGACTTCCACGAGGCGATGAATTTCGCGGGCGTCTTCGACGCGCCGGCGGTCTTCCTCTGTCACAACAACCAGTGGGCCATCTCGATGCCGCGGCGCCGCCAGACAGCGAGCGCGACGCTCGCTCAGAAGGCCGACGCCTACGGTTTCGAGGGGATCCGGGTCGACGGCATGGACCCGCTCGCGGTGTACTCGATCACCGAGTACGCCCGCGAGAAGGCCCTCGATCCGGACCCCGAGAACCTGCGACCGACGCTCGTCGAGTCAGTCGAGTACCGTTACGGCGCGCACACGACCGCCGACGACCCCGACGTCTACCGCGACGACGAGGAAGTCGCCTACTGGCGCGAGCGCGACCCGCTCGACAGGCTGGAGACGTTCCTGCGCGACACGGGCCGCCTCGACGACGAACGCGTCGACGCCATCGAGACGCGCGTCGAGCAACGGGTCGCCGACGCCATCGACGCCGTCGAGAGCGAGGCGGTGCCCGACCCCGACGCCATGTTCGACCACGTGACCGCCGGGGAGTCGCCGCGTCGGGAGTCCCAGCGGGAGTACCTGCGGCGGTTACGGGAGCGTCACGGCGACTCGCTGTTGCGGGAGTGAAAGCGCGGCGCCGTCCGGGCCGACCGGGACTTCGAAGGGATTTCTGGCAGGACTCCGTACGACGAACACGATGGAACCGGAACGACACGCCCTGCTGGAGTGCGACGAATGCCATCTCGTGTACGGGCGCGAGGACGAAGCGCAGTCGCTGACCTGTCGGGTCTGTGGCGGCACGGAGTTCACCTACATCAGAAACCTGCGCACCGAGGACACTCGGGAGTGAGGTCAGTCTTCGACGGCGAACGGACTCGCACTCTCGCGCCACTCCCAGCCGGGGATCCGCGTCTGGAACCCGGCCGCGAGGGCGGCATCCAGGTCGTCCGCGCCGGCGGGATCGCCGCTCCCGGACCCCTCCGTGTCCGGGTGCGTGTGGACGTCCGCGTAGTGGAACGTGGCCTCGCCGAGCAGGCGCAGCGGCTGGGTTCCAGCGATCATCCCGGCCAGTTCGCGCCCGAGCAGTTCGTCGACGACGAAGCCCGGATAGTCGTCTTCGACGTCCAGATCGCGGAGCAAGGCGACGAGCGCGGCGACGTTGACCGCCAGATCGCCGTCGGCGAAGACCCTGTCGACGTGGTCGCGGTACTGCTCGCGGTCGACGTGTGCCACCTCGGTCTCGAAAATCTCGCCGAGGGCGTCGCGAGTGTCGTTGATCAGCGCGACGACGACCGGGGCGCGCTCGCGGATCCACTCGTGTTCGTCGGCGACGCGGGCGGGCGTGATTCGCATACCGACTCCTCGTCCGCTGTGGCCTACAGTTTTGCGAAGGCTTTTATAACACCGGGAGTTTATGCCGAGGTAAGCCGGTTTTCCGGACTCGTTCTCGCGTCCGGAGGTTTCCACCGACAGTAGAAACCCGACCTATGAATACTCGCTTCCGGCAGGCGTGCCGTAGTTCGTTGGACGGCGTGGGTGTTGCCCCGTTCGCCCGACGACAGCGGTCGCCCGTCGCCGGACCGGCCACTGCGCACCTATGAGTCAGGTAGAAAAGCAACTCGACGATATCCAGGCACAGATAGAAGACGAGGTCCCGGCGTCCATCTCGATCACCGAGGTGACTTACGAGGGGCCGGAACTCGTGGTCTACACCCGCGACCCCAAAGAGTTCGCCAGCAACGGCGACCTCATCCGGCGCCTCGCCTCGAAACTCCGGAAACGGATCACCGTTCGCCCCGACCCCTCCGAGCTCTCCAGCCCGGACGAGGCCCGCGCGACCATCGAGCAGGTCATCCCGGACGAGGCCGGCGTCACCGACCTCGATTTCCACCACGACACCGGCGAAGTCGTCATCGAGGCACAGAAGCCGGGCATGGTGATCGGCCGCCACGGCTCGACGCTCCGGGAGATCACACAGGAAGTCGGCTGGACGCCCGAAGTCGTCCGCACCCCGCCCATCGAGTCCTCGACGGTCAAGAACGTCCGCAACTTCCTCAAACAGGAGCGCGACGAGCGCCGCGACGTCCTCGAGCGGATCGGTCGCCAGATCCACCGCGAGGAGATGTCCGACGACGAGTGGGTCCGCATCACCACGCTGGGCTGTTGCCGCGAGGTCGGGCGCGCCGCTTTCATCCTCTCGACGCCCGAGACCCGCGTTCTGATCGACTGCGGCGACAAGCCCGGCGCCGAGGATGAGGTGCCCTATCTCCAGGTGCCCGAAGCGCTGGGGTCGGGACCCAGTTCCCTCGACGCCGTCGTGCTCACCCACGCCCACCTCGACCACTCCGCGCTCATCCCGCTGCTGTTCAAGTACGGCTACGACGGCCCCATCTACTGCACGGAACCCACCCGCGACCTGATGGGTCTGCTGACGCTGGACTACCTCGACGTGGCCGCCAAAGAGGGCCGCGCGCCGCCCTACGAGTCCGAGATGGTCCGCGAGGCGATCAAACACTGCATCCCGCTCGAATACGGCGACGTCACCGACATCGCGCCGGACGTGAAGCTCACGCTGCACAACTCCGGACACATCCTCGGGTCGGCTATCTGTCACTTCCACATCGGCGACGGTCTCTACAACGTCGCCTTTTCGGGGGACATCCACTACGAGGACACGCGCCTGTTCAACGGCGCGGTCAACGAGTTCCCCCGCGTCGAGACGCTCGTCCTCGAGTCCACCTACGGCGGGCGCAACGACTACCAGACCGACCAGGAGGACTCCGAGCGCAAACTCACCGAGGTCATCAATGAGACCATCGAGCGCGACGGCAAGGTCCTGATCCCGGCGTTCGCCGTCGGGCGCTCCCAGGAGATCATGCTCGTCCTCGAGGAGGCGATGCGCGAGGGGCGCATCCCCGAAGTGCCGGTCCACCTCGACGGGATGATCTGGGAAGCGACGGCAATCCACACCACGTATCCGGAGTACCTGCGCGACGACCTGCGCGACCGGATCTTCCACGACGACGCCAACCCGTTCCTGGCCGAGCAGTTCAACCACATCGACGCCGGCGAGGAGGAACGCGAAGAGGTCGCAAGCGGCGGCCCCTGCATCATCCTCTCGACGTCGGGGATGGTCGAGGGCGGTCCGATCATGTCCTGGCTCCGCCACGTCGGCGGCCAGGAGGACGGCACGATGATGTTCGTCGGCTACCAGGCCCAGGGAACGCTCGGCCGCCGTATCCAGAACGGCTGGGACGAGATTCCGATGAACGGCAACGGCCGCGGCGGTCGCGGGAGCACGCTCGCGCTCGACATGGACGTCGAAACCGTCGACGGGTTCTCCGGTCACGCCGACCGGCAGGGCCTGGAGAACTTCGTCCGCACGATGAACCCGCGCCCCGAGAAGGTCCTCTGTGTCCACGGCGACGAGTCCTCGACGCAGGACCTCTCGTCGGCGCTGTACCACGAGTTCAACATGCG
>Ga0207732_100685_pt1 | contig 8587 bp, 9 predicted proteins | sample A23P1SouthBayCA_FD_187733 | JGI IMG/M metagenome (GOLD analysis project Ga0207732, IMG submission 187733) | Aerobic enrichment media microbial communities from Eden Landing Ponds, California, USA - A23 P3 (4) (SPAdes) | ecosystem: Environmental > Aquatic > Marine > Unclassified | place: Emeryville...
CCCGAGCCGACCGGCGGCGGACGCCCACCGAACGGAGACGACAAATGAAATCGACCATTCAGCAGACACTGGTGCCCCGGACGATCGGACGAGCGTTGCTCGTCGTCGTCTTGCTGGCGCTGATTGCCCCCTTCGTCGTGTACGCGGTCCCCGCGACCGTCGGCGGCGAAGTGAGTTACGTGGTCCTGACGGCCAGCATGACGCCGGCCATCGCGCCCGGTGACGTGATCGTCGTCGACGCCGTCCCTGCCCGGGACGTTGCCGTCGGCGACGTGATCGTGTTCGAACAGCGGGCGGGCGATCCGATCCCGGTCACGCACCGCGTGATCGCCGTCGACCGACCGGCCGACGCCCCGCCATCTTTCCAGACGAAGGGTGACGCCAACGAGGACGCCGATCTGACGCCCGTGACGCCCGACCGGCTGGTTGGCCGGGTCGCGTTCACTATCCCGCTGATTGGGTACGTCATCCAGTTCGCCGGGACACCGACGGGGTTCGTCGCGCTCGTCGTTCTCCCCCTCGGACTACTGGTCGTCACCGAAGTCGTCGATCTGCTCCGATCCGGACGGTCGGGCGAGTCGGGGGCGAACGACGGCGACGACGGCGACGACGCTGGCGGCGCCGTCCGCACGCCTCCCGCGGACGCCGACGCGACCGGATCGACGACCTCGGGCACGGCTACAGCCACAGCCACAGTCACGGTCGATGCGGACGATCAAGTCGTGATCTCGCCGACCGACCTGACGCTGACGAGCGTAGCACTCGGTGGCTTCGCCGTCTACGCCGGCTACGCGGCCGTCCAGGAGATGACGACCGTCTCCGTGTCCCTCGCCGTCGCCGTCGGGGCACTCTTTGCCCTCGCGGCCGGCATCCGCGTGTTCGGCCTCTCGAACGCCTCGGACACGTCGAACACCGAGGGCGACGCCACGGTCACGGAGGCCGGTCCCGTGCCGACGACCGAAGCCGACGCGGCGACCGACGGTGGCGACGCCGGCGTCGAGCCGACGGCCGACACCGACACGAGGCCCGAATCGGAGCCGGTTACGTCGGCGCCGACGTCCCCGAAAACCGGTGGTGTCGGTCGATGAATCTCGTCGACGGTCGCGTCCTTTTGCCCGTCGTCGTGGTCTGCTGGCTGACGTTCGCGACCGCGTTCGGCGCTGCCTACACCGTCGCGGTGTTCAGCGACACCGGCGGCGTCGACGCCACCGTCGACGTGTCCGACCTCCCGGTGATCGAACCGGTCACGCCGCCCGGACCACCCTCGGCGCCCGGGTTCGCTGCCACGGGCAACGGCTCCAGTGGAGGCGGCGTGTCCGCCTCGGACGCTCGGGGCGGTGCGCCGTCGCCACCGGGCGACACGCAGTCCGGTGACGCCCCGTCCCCGGCGAGCGCCGGCGAGGACGCCGGTGCGCCGTCCACGTCGGGCGAGAACGACGGTAACGGCGCTGACGACGCGCCCGGCCCGCAGTCGGCCGGTGACGCGGGTACCGGCGCCGACGACGCCCCGAGCGGCGACGCTGACGGCGGACCGAGCGGCGGTTCGGATGCCGACGGCGGTGCCGGTGGCGCCGACGATAGTTCGAGCAACGGCGGCGCGAGCGCCGAGTCCGACGGATCGGATACTGGCGATAGCGGCGGATCGGACGCCGGAGGGTCGAACGCCGGCGATTCGAGTGACGACGACTCCGCGAGCAGTTCGAACCGTGGAGATTCGAGTGACGACGACTCTGGAAGCTCCAGTGACGACGACTCTGGAAGTAGTTCCGGCGGTGGCGACTCTGGAAGCTCCAGTGGTGGCGACTCTGGAAGCTCCAGTGGTGGCGACTCTGGAAGTAGTTCCGGCGGTGGCGACTCTGGAAGTAGTTCGAGTAGCGGCGACGCCGGCACCGCCTAAATCAAATCGGGTCGATACCTCCTCGACGACCGTCGAGGACATCGAACTCCTCGCCACGGCGGCGTTCGAGCCAGTGCAGTAGCCGTTCGGCCCACACCAATTTCTGCCCTTTCTCCGCGCCGACCGTGTCGTCGTCGAAGTCCCAGCCCGGGAATCGGAGTTCGGCGGCGCCAAAGGCGTCGGCGAGGAAGGCACCTCGGTCGCCGTCGGTGAACCCCCCGTAGTTCCGGACGGGACCGCGGGGCTCGGCCTGTGTCGTCGGCAGAACGTGTTCGCTCTCGAACTGAGGGACCCAGTGCTCGATGGCGGGGATATTGTCGCCGTGGGCGTGAACCGCAACGGGGACACCCTCCCGAGTCAGCCGGCGGGCAGTGGCGGGTGTCTTGTCCAGATCGGTGACCATCAGGTCGGGGGCGACGCCGGTCTGGCGGAGCCGGTCGGCGGCCGTCGAGGCGGCGATTACCACGTCGGCCTCGGCGGCGATGTCGGCCTCGTCGGTGAGCGACGGCCCGGCGCCGGCGATGGCAACCGTCGCACCACCGAGCCTGTCGAGTCGCGACTCGTCGAAGGCGCCGCCGGTCTGTGGCCGGCTGTCGTCGGCCTCCGATCGACTGTCCGGGGGGCGGTGTCCCTCGACGAGGCTGGCGAGACGGTCACGTGCCCGTTCGTCGGCCATCCGGTCGTAGTCGAACGCTTCGAGGATGCGTTCGTACACCGGGAGCCACGTCTGGTACTGCATCACACAATAAGGCCACAATAGCCGGCACGACACCAAGTACCCCTACCCGAGTGTCGCCCCGGCTTCCACGTCGGTTGTTTCGAAGCGTCTGGCATAAGCTTTCTCTTACTCGACAATCTCACGGACGGCCGACAGCGCCGCGTCGAGGGCGTCGGAGCGTCCCGATGCCGACTCGACGACTGCGTCGAGGTCGGCGGGCGTCCCGACGAGCAGTCGGCGGTCGTCGCCATCGGTGCCCGCGACGGTGACGGGCGTCGCCCGAGCGGCGTTGGCGAGTGTGTCGCGCTCTGCGGGGGAGAGTCCCGAGAGTTCGAACACGCGGACGACGCCCCGCCGCTCCTCGCCCGTGGCGCCGAGACGATCGAGATGTCGCCGCATCTCTCCCACCGTCGTCACGTCGAGTTCCTGTACGGACACGTCGACCGTCGTCCGTAGACGAGTGCGAGCGAACGCGTCACCGACGAGGGCGGCATCCCGCGTTTCGGCCACGTCGTGGGTGCGGATCACGTGTGCGCCGCGTTCGACGGCCATCGCGGTGGCAGCGAGGCTCACAGGCAGGGCCGCTTCGGTGGACCGGCCGGCGATGTCGCGTAAGAAATTCTTCCGGTTGATAGAGACGAGGATCGGCCGGTCGAGGGCGCGGAACTCGCGGAGGCGGTCGAAGGTTTCGTGGTCGTCTTCGAGCGTCTTCGCCTCGCTCCAGCCGCCGAACGCGGGATCGACGATGGTCTTGTCGGTGAGCCCCTCGCGTTTCAGCGCGTCGTAGATGTCGTCCACGTCCTCGACGGCGCCAGGGCGGGTCAGATCCGGCGGGCTGGCCATCTTCACCACTGCTACGTCCCGTTCGGCACAGATTCGGGGCATCTCGGGGTCGGCGAAGCCACAGATGTCGTTCACCATATCGAAGCCGGCGTCGAGCGCCGCTTCGGCCACCTCGTGGTAGCGCGTCTCGATGGAGAAGACGGCGTCGCCGGAGACGCTTTCAATCGCCGCCACCGCGGTGTCGAGCCGGTCGAGTTCCTCCTGAGCGGACAGCACCTCGAAGCGCTTGTTTGCGGATTCGAGTCCGACGTCGACGATGTCGGCCCCCTCGCCGATCAGCTCCTCGTCGACGTAGGCGGCGGCCTCGCCGGGGTCGTCGAACACGCTCGGCTCGTACGGCGACTCCTCGCTGACGTTCAGCACCCCCATGATCCGCGGTCGATAGTCGTCGCCGATGCCGAGACCCGCGGCGTCCACGTTTCGCATGGGCACTCCTCGGGACGCGACGACCATATGCGGACCGGTCGTCGTGGTACGGATCGGTAGCACGCTCTTTTTATCCACCGGGCCGCTACCCGTGGCCAATGGCTAAGGTCAGCATCGGGCTTCGTGGCTGGCGCTTCGAGGAGTCCGAGGTGTTCACCGAGGACGGCGAGTTCAAGCCACTCGACGAGATTCCCGAGGACCCGCGGGAGCGTCTCGTCCGGCTCACGTACCTCGTCGAACAGCCCTGTGACGCCTGTTATCTGATTCACGGGGAAGAGGAGGTCGAGCGGTGTGCGCAGGCGGCCATCGTCTACGGCGAACCTGGCGACGAACTCCTGTTGTGTAACGATCACGAGGCGGATTTCCTCTACTGGTACCGCGAGGAGGGGGGCAAAGCCCACCGCGGCGACCCGGCGTTCCGCGACCGGTTCCACGAGTGGTTCGCAGCCGGTGGGCGCGCCCCCGAGCGGTACGAGGGGTTGGATCACGTCGAGACCGACCCTGACGGCCTCCCCGACCCACCGGACCCACAGGAGATTCACCGCCGTCTGAACGAGGGGTTCGAGGGCCGGCGGATCAATCTTCGGAAGCAGGGAGCGGAGCAGTCCGCCGACGACGAGGAACTCGACCTCGACGACGTCGATCTCGGGACCGAGTATCCGTCACGATGAGCCGAGAGCCACCGGTCGTCGTCGTGGTCGACGCCAAGACGCCGGGTAACGTCGGCACCATCGCCCGCGCCATGAAGAACTTCGGGCTGTCCGAGCTCAAACTGGTGAATCCGCCTGCGCTCGACCCGGACGGCGAGGCGTACGGCTTCGCCGGCCACGCCCGCGAGGATATCCTGCCGAACGCCGAGGAGGTGACGTTCGACGAGGTGGTCGAGTCCTACCACACGGTCGGTTGTACGGCGATCACTGGCGAGGACAGCCGGCGACACGTCCGTTTTCCGTTCAAGACGCCACGGGAACTCGCCGAGGACCTGCGGACTGTCGACGCCCCGACGGCGCTGGTGTTCGGCCGTGAGGGACGCGGCCTCGACAACGAAGAGCTGAGTCGGCTAGACGAGGTGTGTTCCATCCCCGCGAGCGCCGACTACCCCGTCCTCAATCTGGGGCAGGCGGCCACCATCGTGCTCTACGAACTTCGCGAGCTGACGGTCGAGGAGACCCAACTCCCGGACGTAGAGCGAGAGCGGGCCGACGAGGAAGACATCGAACGCTTCCACGACTTCGTCGCGGAGTTCTTGGAGGCCAGCGGCTACAAGTCGGTGAAGCGGGACAAGACACGACGACTGGTGCGACGACTCGTGGGTCGCGCACATCCGACGGACCGGGAAATTCATACGCTGCTCGGCGTCCTCCGTCGCGCGACCGGACAGTTAGACCACCGGTCGGAACTGCTGGCGACGTACGACGAGCCGGATCGGTGGTAGGGGCGTCCGAAGCGGTAGCGGCCGCTCAAACGACCCCGAGGACGACCGCGAAGAACAGCAGTGCGGCTAGCCCGAGAGCGACGTGCCCCGCGACGCCGACGACGGCCGCGAGACCGGCGGCGACGCGTTCGGGGATGGTCAGCGGTTCACCGAACGTCTGCGTTTCGATGGAACGAACACTCATTGTCGGTCACCTCGGTTGAGAGTCGGGCGGGGAACAACGTAGTGGACTCGCCGATTCCCGATGGCGGAGAATCGGCGAAGCCAGTTCCCAGCGCGTGGGAATCGGTCACTCCCGAGCGACCAACACCAGCGCTTCGAGCGCGAGCACCGTCTTCTCGCCGTCGTTCGCCGTCGTCTCGACGCCCCACCGGACGACGCCGTAGTCGTCGGTGCCGCTCGACTCGTCGACGCCGTGGATCGTCGAGTGAACCGTGAGTTCGTCGCCGGGGACGACGGGCTCGGGCCACCGGAGGCGGTCGAGCCCCTTCGCGCCCAGGGTCGCCGTCTCCTCGAGGAAGCCGTCGACGAACAGCCGCATCGACATCGCGGCGGTGTGCCAGCCGCTGGCGATCAGGTCGCCGTAGATGGAGTCGGCTGCGCGGTCCGGGTCGGTGTGGAACCACTGTGGGTCGTACTGCTCCGCGAACTCGAGTATCTCCGCCTCGGTCGCTTCGTAGGTGCCGTACGACTCGTCGTCCCAGCGCTCGATGTCGCCGAAGAAGACCGTCATCGGTTGGTCGTCACGGGCCGTCGTGAAGTGCGTTGCTGTCCGGAGTAAACCGTTCGTCGCGATACGAATCAGTCGGACACGTGAGCAAGGTCGGTGGGCTCGGCGTCTTCCTCGTCCGGCGATACACGACGAGCGGGAACTCCGGACGATGTCGCAGTTCTGTGCCAATAGACGTACGCGAGACCGGGGAGGGGTCGAACTCCGGTCGCAGGGCTTCCTCGGGCAGTCGTCGTCGTGGACCACTGTCGATCCGACCGTCGGGGGCGAGTGACGCCCGAGACTCAGTGTGGGACTATTTCCACAATTTCTTAAGTGATGTCGAATGTATCCGCGGACGATGGCCGACTCGGTTAGCGAGCGGATTCGTGTGTTGTGCGTCGGCGATCGAGGAGAGTCCGACCGGACCGCGACCGCTCTGGACCGCGATAACGAGCGATTCGAGGTGACGACGGCGACGGGAATCGAGGAGGGGCTGATGCGTCTGGATGGCGCGACCGACTGCGTCGTCTCGGGGTACGACCTCGCCGACGGGACGGGGATCGACTTCCTGCAGGATGTCCGTAAGCGGTCACCGGACCTCCCCGTCATTCTCTTCACCGACAGCGGGAGCGAGGCAGTCGCAAGCGAGGCCATCTCGGCAGGCGTCACGGACTACATCCGCCACGACGGCGAGACGGACTCCCACCGGATTCTGGCGAACCGGGTCCGGATCGCCGTCGAGCGTCACCGGGTGCAGCGCGACCACGCACAGCGGCGGGCGGAACGACGCCGAAGCGAGCGCCGCCTCGACGCCGTCTTCGAGGACCCGAAGATGCTGGTCGGCGTCCTCTCGCCCAACGGGCGGTTACGGAAGGCCAACCGGACGGCGATGGAGTTCGTCGACGCCGATCACGAGGACCTCGTCGGGCAGCCGTTCGACGAGACACCGTGGTGGACCGACGACCTTCGCGAGGACGTTCGGCGCTGGATCGACCGCGCCGCGGCGGGCGAGTACGTGGAGTACGAGGCCGATCACGGTCAGGTCGACGGCGAGCGTCGGAGCGTGAGCGGCACGATCCGCCCGGTCACCGACGAGGTGGGCGAGGTGGTTTCGCTCATCGTCTCGGCGCGCGATATCACCGAGCGCCGGGCCAACGAACGCGAACTCCGGCGGCGCAACGAGCGTCTCAACGAAGTTGCGAGTATCGTCTCCCACGACCTTCGCAGCCCGCTGAACGTGGCCAACGGTCACCTGGCCATCGCGAACGACGGTGACGACGCTCATCTGACCGAAGTGGCACACGCCCTCGACCGCATGGACGAACTCGTCGACGACCTGTTGACGCTCGCTCACGAGGGTGAACGCGTGAGCGAGATCGAGACGGTCGACCTCGCGGCGACGATCGAGGACTGTTGGCGCAACGTCTCGACGACCGAAGCGTCTCCCCGTGTCCACGTCGACTGCACGATCCGGGCCGATCCGGCTCAGCTCCGCCACTTGCTGGAGAACCTCCTCGGCAACGCGCTCCGACACGGCGGCGACGACGTGACCATCACCGTCGGCGATATCGACGGCGGCTTCTACGTCGCCGACGACGGTCCCGGGATTCCGAAAGCCGACCGCGAGGCCGTGTTCGACAACGGCTACTCCACCGCGGACGAAGGCACGGGCGTCGGCCTCTCCATCGTCCAGAGCATCGCCGACGCCCACGGCTGGGCCGTCGCCGTCACCGAGAGCGACTTGGGCGGCACCAGATTCGAGATCACCGACGTCGAGTGTGAATCGCGGGCGCCGACGCCGAACTGATCGCTATTCGTCCCGCTCCAGCACCGTCCGCCGACGCTCGAACTCCTCGTCGCTCAGGTCGCCGCGTGCGTAGGCGACCCGGAGCTCCTCGAGTGCCTCGTCGCTCTCCCCGCCCGAATCCGTCAGCGCCCGGTAGATCACGTAGCCGACGCCGACGACGACGAGGAGCGTGAGCACCCGGCCCAGCAGGCCAGCGAGTAGCCACCAGCCCGAGGCGGTCTGGTCTCCCCACATACCGCCGCCCCACATGCCGCCGCCCATCATCGGACCACCCATCATGCCGGACCCCATCCCCATCGTCAGGAGCGGCAGGAGGATCACCGCCGCGAGGAGCAACAGGAGGACCGTCGTGGCGTCGAAGTCGTCCGACGGCATGAATCAGTCTCCCTCCCGGGTGCCGATCCCTTCGCCTTGGGTGGGCAGGGGTCGTACGCCTTCTGTGGTGATCGTTGCTGGTGCTGTATGACTCATACTGTGAACTACTGCCAGTCAGTACTTATTCGTAGTGGGTGAGTTCAGCGGTATATCCGGCCACGAGCGTCAGCCCGTCGCAGAAATGGTGGCCACTCGCACGGACACGACGGAGAACCGGTCGGGGCGGGAGCGGGAGCGGGAGCGGAACACGGGCTACGCCCGCTTGCCGATCTCCTCGCGGAGCACGTCGCTGACGATTTCGCCGTCGGCTTTCCCGCGGAGGGCGCCCATGCACTCGCCCATGAGCGCCGAGAAGGCCCCCATTCCCTCGCTCT